>Ga0208543_1000108_pt1 | contig 28326 bp, 36 predicted proteins | sample DEB08_DNA_14_FD_185497 | JGI IMG/M metagenome (GOLD analysis project Ga0208543, IMG submission 185497) | Aqueous microbial communities from the Delaware River and Bay under freshwater to marine salinity gradient to study organic matter... | ecosystem: Environmental > Aquatic > Marine > Coastal ...
GATCGTTTAAAATATTGGGGTAACGGCTCGGTAGCTCAGCTGGTTAGAGCGTGGGATTCATAACCCCAAGGTCGGGAGTTCAAGTCTCCCCCGAGCCATCGCTTATTGCCTCGCTTCGGCGGGGCTTTTTGCTGTCTGGGACTGGGTTTTCAGGGATTCCACAGCCGGGACTACTCTGAGCCACTTGTGACGGCTTGGGGCTGCTTGTAGCCAAAACGTGCAAAGTACTTTGCACGTTTTTGGGGAACACTCACTGGGTCCCGTCGCTCTCGGATCCCATGCATGAGGCATCTCCAGCAAGCCTGGCGTTCTGGGATCAGTGCGTTCAGGAGCTCAAGGTGCGGCGGTCGCGCTTTCGCATTCGGAGGCACCCCGGCAGCCCCTTCATCTATGTGCGCGAGATGGTGGCTGGACGCAAGCTCGGCGAGTTCTCGCTCAAGCCGAAGCGCTGGTGCAGTCGAGACGACATCGAGGAAGCACGCGACCTCTGCATCCAGGGCCATCGGCAAGGCAGCTGGCCGACGCCACAGAGCCACCGAACTGATTCCAGCGGGCCTGACTGGTCCGAGCTGGCGGAGGCCTGCATTGCCGATATCAAGCTTCGGATCTGCAAAGAGGGCAGCCGGGCCCACTCCATCAATGATTTGCGCAAGCGGATTGCCCAGTTCAGAGGCCCCGTCGAAACCAGGCGACTTCAGGCCTGGGTGCTGGAACACGACCCACGCCTCCAGCTCAAGAGCTTCAACCGTCGAATCGAGACGCTCTCCCAGATTCAACGCAGTGGGCAGATGGACCTGACGGCCGAGCTGCAACGCCTCAGAGACATGCGACCCAAAGGGGCCGCGGAGAAGATCCGCAAAGCGTCCTCAATGCGGGTGCGGGTCATTCCTACTGATGAGGACCTCCAGCACTGGCTGGACCGCCTGGAGCCATTTCACCAATGGGTGTTCGGCTGTATCGCCACCTACGGCCTCCGTCCCCACGAGCTCTGGCACGCCGAGGGCATCGATAGCCAGGGATGGATCAGCATTCCCGGCGACATGAAGACGAAGACCGGCGAGCATTTCGCGCCGGCAGTCCCGGACGCCTGGGTGGAGCGCTACGGCCTAAGGGAGAACTGGGAGCACGTCCACGGCCAGCTCAATGCGCGCTGGACGGTGCGCTTTGCCGAGGTCTCCGGCGTGAAAATCGCCGTGAACAATGTGGCCGTCTCCAACTCCCTCTACAAGGAATTCCAGCGGAAGGGTCTGCAGAAGCTTTGGGCCCCGATCGCGGACGGAGAAGGGATGGATTGGGTTCGGCCGTATGACCTGCGTCACGCCTACGCCATTCGCTGTGCCACCTCGGTCGAGACAGCGGAGGCTTTTGACGACGACATGGCCACCTGGATGGGCCATGGCGTGGATGTGCATCGCCGCATCTATCTCCGCTGGCTGAGCTCCAGTCGGCGTAAGGAAGCGCTGCAGCGACGCAGAGGTCAGGGGGTGGCGGTGAACGCGATCCAGCCCCACACCGCACCAGTGGCGCTACCGGATGACATCACACCGGATCTTCTGGAGATGGCCCGCAAGCTGAAAGCGGCGGGTCTGGTATCGACCTCAGCGGGCTAACGCGTGACTTCATCTGGCTTGCGGAAGAGCCCGTCGAGGTAGTGACGCACGACCGGGTTCTCTTGGCAGCCCTGCTGAAAGAGGAATCCGGAAACGGCCGATTGCATCAGCCGGTATTGATCACATTGGGGGTGGCGCTCAATGAAAGAAACCATCGCGTCGAAGAGATCGGCCGGCATTTGGTTTTCCACACTGATGTGTGGTGCCATTGCATCAGGAACCTCAGCCAACCACCACCTCAGAACAAGCACCGACCCATCAGCGCACGGAGACCAGCCAAACGTCAAAAGAAAGGAATTGCGATCACAGCGAGATTGGACGCGAATGGACCTTGACGCGCGCGGGGCAGAGGCAGTCAAGATGAGGTCTAGAGCTCCTCCTCCCACAGCCCCATCCGCGTCAGCCAGGCCTCCGATTGCTCAAAATTCCAGCCGTGATCGGCCTCCAGTACATCGGCGATGGCGACCATCAGGTCAAAGGCATGGCCGTCGTAGCCGCCGCAGCGCAGTGCCTTGAGCTGCAGGCTCTGACCCAATTGCAGTAGGTCCAGCTCAGCGAGCCAGTCACCCTGCTCGAAGGCCTCGAGGGTGTGCTGACAAGGCGCCGAGGCCTGGGGGAGATGGGGGGTGACCAGGGGCAGTAGAGCCCTGGCACCAAGAACGAGACGCTTGAAAAAGTCCATGCGGGACGAGGAAACAACCCAGAAGGGTTCCGTCCGCAATCCACTGTCCAAACCTCAACTCTTGTGCACCAGCGACCGCGAGGCAATGGGTGCTTACTCGGATTGCAGATGCCCGCAGGGTCAGTGAATCTGGAGAGACCAACACAAGGAGGAGCCACCGATGGCTGACACTCCGCCTCAGCATCAATAGAAGCCACGCTGACCTACGGCCCCTGCTCCAACAGTCTTCACCCAACCGTGGGCGGGTCGTTCAGCCGGGCATGTCGAGGAAGGGCATCAAAAGCCGCCTCACTCTGTACGCCTGACTGATCGACACTCCGTTTGCGCCGCCACAGGTGCCCCAGGAGATCAAAGTAACCCACACCTGGAACGTTCGGCCCCAGGTGCCAACGCCAGCAGCTTCGACCGATCATTGCCATTGGAATGGTGATTCACCCTTGACCCTCGGGCATTGCTCGGGGGTTTCTGGTGGCATGGTGCTTGTTCAATGTGGATGCCTGTGGTGAACATCGCTCACATGCGGGTGTGCATGGGCGGTTTGGGAATGCTCGTGTTCATGGGCATGCCAGAAGGGGTGATCGGTGTCCATCCCCTCGAGCTCCTGCGGGCTGTGCTCGTGCTCGTGGTGGAGATCGCCTGCTGCTAGGTCATGGCAGTGGCGATGGTCGTGGCGCAGCGCATGATGCTGATGCCAGTGGCTGTGTTCTTCCCTCAGCAATAGAACGACGCCTGACCCCATCAATCCGGCGGCAACACTCAGGTTCAGCGTGAAGGAATCACGCAGCACCACAAGCGCAAACAAGGCGCCCACAAAAGGCGCTGTGGAAAAGATCACGGCTTCCCGCGCTGCACCCAGATCCCGCAACGCCAGGAGATCCAGCCAGATCGAAAGGCCGTAGCCCAGTGCACCGACAAGCAGCAAGGCCGCGCAGACGGTGGCAGGTGGAAAGGGATGCCCCAGGACCCAGGCAAGAACGAGCATGGAGCGATGCACCCAGTGCCTTGACGGTGGCAATCTGAATCGGATCGCGCAGACTCAGGCGTTGGCTGAGGTTGTTGTCGATCCCCCAGGCCAGGGTCGCCAGAGCGATCAGGGCAGCTCCGGTGGCATTGACACCGCCGAGTGATCCATCCGAAAGAACGATGGCCCCAGCGATGGTGAGCGCTGCTGCCGCAGCGCCGCGTTTGCCGAGATGTTCACGCCCCACCAGAACAGCGATGGCCAGGGTGAAGACGGTCTCAAGGTTGAGCAACAGTGAACTCGATGCGGCTGGTAACCGCGCCAGGCCGTGAACCAGGGCAACGGGCCCGACGATCCCGCCCAGAAGGATCAACCCAGCCAAGGCAGGCGCATCACGCCGTTGGAGGGGGCTTTCATCCTGGGTTCGGCCTTTCATCAGCCGAACAATCGCCAGAGCCAGAGTCGCCCCTGCGTAGAGCAACCCGGCAATGCTCAGGGACGAACCGCTGGCCGTGAACGTACTGATCAGTGGGGCGCTGCATCCGAACAGCACGGCCGCAGCGAAGCCAGAGAGTTGACCGCATCTCAAGGATGCCATCGGTTTGATCGGGTTGCTGAACTTCACTCAGTTCTGGCTGCTGTCCTTGGAAGCATCCAGTGCGTTGCGCAACATCTGCGTGTTGCCTCTCAGGAGCACATCACCTTGACGAACACCCTGAAGGATTTCCGCTTGCCCCGCCGTTTGCTGGGCCACCACCACAGCAACCTGTTCCACAGCCCCCCGTTGATAGCGAAAGACCACCGGTGATCCATTGATCAGGGCAATGGAATCCTGCGGAACAATGAACCGTTGCTCGGAGGATGGGATCTGCACAAAGGCCGTGATAGCTGTTCCGATCGGTGGGAGTTGAGCATCAATAGGTTGCGCGCGGAGCAGCATCACGCGCCCGGCGGTTTGCGCATCAGGTGCCACAGCGATCACCCGTGCCTGCAGCGTCTGAGCTCCCGCTCGAACGCGCAGCAGCTGTCCGGTCCTGATGTTCGTGGCGAGTCCCGGTGACACGAGGAAGCGAAGCTCACCCCCTGTGACATCACTGATCTGGGCCACGTCTTCCCCCACAGACAGGACGGCACCGGGTGAGGTGCTCACAGCAGTGACCTGACCGGCAATTGGACTGCGAATCAACAGACGCCCTGAATCATCAGGCTTCCCTAGCGCTGAAGCCTTGGCAGCGGCTGCCCTGGCTGTCGTCGCGGCTGTAACGCTGGCGATGCGGCGGCTTTCCAGCTCCTGGGTCGAGAGTGCACCTTGCCGTGCCATGGGTTCGGCAAGGCGGTACAGGTATGCGAGCGAGTGCGCCGTGGCCTGCGCTGCATCGGCATCGGCGCGTACAGCAGCCGCATCAGCGCTTTGGACTTCTGCGATCGGTTCGCCAGCACGAACACGGGTGCCCGGTGACACCATCAGACGTAAAACACGTCCCGCCACAGGCATCCCCACGCTTGAGCGCGACGATGTTGCTGCTTCAACAAAACCAGTGATCGGACGTTCCGTGCCCGAGCTCAGTTCGGGGCGAACAGTGGTCAATCCCAATCGCCGAAGCTGGTCTTCGCTGAGAGCCACGCTGCCATTGGCATCCGCACGGTCCATCGCCGCAACCGATGGCGCAGAGACCGGCCGGCTGCTCTGGCGACCCACACCGATTCCAACCAGCAGAGATGCGGAGATCGCCAGAGGAAGAAGCACGCCGGGTTGGCGCAGGTGATGCGTGAGGTGGTTAAGGCTCAGGTTCATGACGGGAGAGAGGCAAGAGACGACGCCGAACCGTCGCGGGCGGGCAGCAGCCAATGGCCAAAGCGTGCATAGAGCGCCGGGAGCACCAGCAGGGTCAGGGCCGTGGAGGTGATCAATCCACCGAGCACCACCACAGCCAACGGTTGCAGGATTTCATTCCCGGCCCCGAAAGCGAGTGCAAGAGGCAAGGCTCCGAGTGCCGAGGAGAGGGCTGTCATCAGGATGGCGTTGAGGCGCTCCAGGCTTCCCTCACGGATCACCTCGCCCAGGGGTTGCCCTGCGCCGTGGCGGCGGTTGTAGTTGTCCACCAGCAACAACCCATTGCGCACGGCGATGCCAAACAGCGTGATGAAGCCGATCAACGAGGCGATCGATAGCACTCCTCCCGTGAGCAACACCGCCACCACACCTCCGATCAGGGCCAGGGGCAGGTTGAGCATGATCGCCACTGTGGCGGGCACTGATTTCACCGAAATCACCATCAGCACACCGATCACCACTGCGGCAACAGCGCTGTAGAAGACCAGAGACGCGGTTGCCCGCTCTTCTGATTCAAATTGACCGCCATAGCGAATGGTGTAGCCCTGAGGTAAACGCACATCCCGGGTGATGGTGCGCTGAATATCTTTCACCACACTGCCAAGGGGCCGACCGTTGACATTGGCCGAGACCACAATCAAGCGGGAAACATCTTCTCGGTTGACGATGTTGGCCCCCAGACCTTCCTCAACCCAGGCAACACTGCCGAGAGGAACGGTCATGCCATTGCTGAAGGCCACCGGCAACGAGCGGATGGCCTCCAGGTTCTGGCGAGCATTCTCCTGAAGCTGCACGAGCACATCGCTGCGCACACCCCCTTCCACCACGTGGCCCACCACCTTGCCGTTGAGCGCGATCTCCACTGCTTGCGACAGCTCCTCCACCGTGAGCCCGAGCGCCGCCGCGAGCGGGCGGTCGTAGTGGATCTGCACCTGGGGAATCGGCAGCTGCGGTTCCAACTGCAGATCCACCACTCCATCAATGGGTTTGATGGCCTTCTCCACCGCCTCACCGATGCGGCGCAGTTCGCCTAAATCGGTGCCGTAGATCTTGATTGCAATGGCACTGCGCACCCCCGAGAGCACTTCATCCATCCGATGGGAGATGAAGCCGCCGATGTTGGGAGCTACGCCGGGAAGCTTAAGAAAGGCTTGCCGCAGCTCGGCGATGGCAGCGGGCCGATTCGCCATGGCCTTGTCACTCAGTTCCACATCCACATGAGCCAGGTTCACACCAGCTCCATCGGCATCGCCTGGAGCGCGGCCCGTGCGCACCTGCACCCACTCAAACAAAGGGTTGTCTTGCAGGGAACGGGTCAGAGCCAGCCCTGCTCGGTTGGTCATCTCCAACGACACACCTGGATACAACAACATCGAATTCACCAATGACTTTTCGCGGAATTCCGGAAGAAAGACCCGCCCCAAGGCCGGCAAGATCAGGGTGGTTGCCACGATCAGGGCCAGTGCGATCGCCAACACCCGCTGGGGTGAGCGCAGGACTAGATCCAGGATCGGGCGGTAGAGCCGCTCGGCCTGGTTAGCCAGCCAGGTGTTCTCCTCTGGCAGCTCCGCAGGCGCGAGCAGGATCGCGCACAACGCGGGTGACAGGGTCACCGCCACCAATGTGGAGGCCGCGATGGAGAGAAGATAAGCCAGGCCCATCGGCGCAAAGATGCGCCCTTCCACGCCGGTGAGCGAAAAGATCGGCGCAAACACCACCACGATGATCACGGTGGAGAACAGCACGGGCTGGCGCACCTCTACCGAGGTGTCGAACACCACCTGCAGGGGCGATTTGGGCGTGTCGCTGGCCCGGTTGCGGCGCAGCCCCCGATAGCAGTTCTCCATGTCGACGATCGAGTCGTCGACCACCGAACCGATCGCCACCACCAGCCCACCCAGGGTCATGGTGTTGATGCCCAGGCCCAGGCTCTTCATCAACATCAGGCCAATCAGCAGTGACAGCGGAATGGCGATGAGGCTGATCACGGCGGCGCGCCAGTTCATGAGAAACAGCACGATCACCACCGAAACGATCACCACCCCCTGGAGCAGCGACTCGCTCACATTGCGGATGGCACTATCGATGAAATTGCTCTGACGAAATGTGGTCTGGACCTGTACATCGTTAGGCAGCGTGCGGTTCAACTCAGTCAGCCGCTGCTCCACCGCCCGAGTCACGGTGGGTGTATCCACATCGGGCTGCTTGATCACCATCAGCACAACGGCGGGATTTCCGTTGAAACTGGCATCACCGCGTTTGAGCGCCACACCGCGCTTCACCTGGCCCAAGGTGGAGAGCAGTACCGGGCGTCCCTGCTCGCTCTGCACCGCCGCATCGGCGAGATCACTCACCTGCGTAACCTGAGCCAGGGGGCGAATCAACCGCTCCTGGCCACCCCCGATCAGGAAGCCCCCAGGGCTGGTAGCCATCGCCGAGCCAACACCCTCCATCACCGCCTGGAGCGAGACAGCCTGAGCCTGCAGCTCCTGGGGATCAAGCAGCACCTGAAACTGCTGCTCATCGCCGCCGTAGATCGTGACCTGGGCGACGCCGGGCACCGCCAGGATTGACTGGCGGTAAGAGCGCAGGATCAGCTGCTGCAGATCCATGAGCGATGTGGCGCCATCGCCGGTCACCGTGAAGGCAACCTGCAGGATCGTGCCCAGTGGCGAGACCAGTGGGGAGACCTCGGGAGCGTCGGCGTTGGCGGGCAGCTGGGCGCTCACCTGTTGCAGCCGCTCCGCCACGGATTGGCGGGCGCGGTAGATGTCGGCGTTCTGGTTGAACACCACCTGCACCATCGACAAACCCGGCTTGGAGGAGGAGCGCACGGTCTCCACCCCGGCAATGCCATTCACTGCCGATTCGATCGGCAGCGTGATGCGGGTTTCCACTTCTTCCGGTGAGAGCCCAGCGGCGCTGGTTTGCACATCCACCTGCGGCGGCGCGAAGGGGGGAAACACATCCAGGGGCATCTGGCTCACCGCCAGCAGGCCCCAGAGGCTGATGGCGATGGCTGCGGCAACGATCAGCCAGCGGCGAGCGATCGAAAACCGCAGCGTTGTGTTGAGCAACCGCTCAAGCATCCGTCTTCCTGCGGCGGTTCAGCCAGATAGCCCCAGCGGTGAGTACGACAACCGCGCCAGCTGCCAGGGCGGGAATGGGTAGAGCGGACGGGCTCGCCGTCGCGCTGTCCTGTGGCGCAGCGGCTTTGTTATCTGCTGCCGGCTCAGCCTGTGGTGTCTTCTTCGATTCGGCGTACAGCGAGAGGGCGCCAGAGATCACCACCTCGTCGGTGGGATCAAGGCCCTCGGTGATCACAACCCGGTCACCCTGTCTGGAACCCGTCACCACGAGAACAGGGTCGTAGGTGGTCTGGGTTTGCACGAACAGCAGTGGCTTGCCATTCGCATCGACTAGAGCAGTGGAGGGAACCGAGAGCCCATCCGGCCCTTCTTCCGGCGTTGCCGTGGCCACCCCCAACAGGGCATCGGTTTCGGCGTTGCGGCGCACCTGGCGTGCGTCGCCCTGCTGCTGAAACTCATCGCCATGGCCCACATGGGCAAGAGCGAGGGGGGCTGCGATGGGGGAGGCCAGCAGAGCCGTTGCAGCAAGGCTGGCGCTTCCCGCCAGCTGGAGGATTCGTAGAAGCAAAGGCCTGAGGAAGCAGTGGATGGGCGGAGGATGGCGCAACCGGGATGAAAAACAGATGAAACCGGCTGCGCGCACTAGGATCTGAGCCTCGTTGATCCGCCACGCTGATGCCCATGCGGATCCTGTTAGTGGAGGACGAGACGGATCTGGCGGGATCCATCCAGGCCGTTCTGCAGGACCACGGGCATGTGGTGGATCACTGCGTCAGCGGCCAGGACGCCTGGGTGCTGCTTGGCAGTGATCAGGCCCGCTATGAGCTGGGGATTTTCGATTGGATGCTCCCAGACCTCAGCGGCCTCGATCTGTGTAGGCGAGCGCGATCGCGGGGCCTGGAGCTGCCGCTCTTGCTGCTGACGGCACGCGGCGACACAGCCGATCGGGTCGAGGGGCTGGATGCCGGCGCGGACGACTATCTGAGCAAGCCATTTGCGATGGAGGAACTTCTCGCACGGGTACGGGCGTTGCAGCGGCGTCATCCCAGCTATCGCGCACCAGTCCTGGAAGCCGGCTGCTTCCGGCTGGATCTCGCCACGGGGCAACTGGTCGTGACAACAGCCACAGCTGAGATGAGTATTGAGCTGTCCACGAAAGAGCAGCAACTGATGAGCTATCTCATGGATCACCCAGGTCAGGTGATTTCAGGCTCTCGCTTGCGCAACCAACTGTGGAATCTCCAGCAAGATCCCATCAGCAATGTTGTTGCAGCTCAAGTGCGATTGCTGCGGCGCAAGCTTGCTGCTCATGGGCTTGCTTCCCCGATTGAAACCGTCCCGAGTAAGGGGTATCGGCTGAATCCGCACGCTGCGGTGTTGCTGTGATGACCATCCGAACGCCGGCGCATCGCCTGTTGTTTCAAGCTCGATTGAGGCTGGCGGGACTCTCCTTGCTGGTGATGGGTGCACTCCTATACGGCGCGGGTTTCGCGATGGGAAGGCTGTTGCTGCAGAGCCAGGAGAGTGCGATCCGACGTGAACTGCAGGCTCTTGCCGGAACCCTGCACGACAGTCTTAAGCCTGTCCTGCCGCAGAGAGCCCGGCCCACATCCGCACTCGTTGCGGTTCTGCCGGGCCTCTGTATCGCAGGAGAGCCTTGCAAGGCACCAGATTCACTGGTTGAACGCCATGTAATCAGTGCCACTGATCCCGACCGCTACAAGCTGCGTGTTCTCGATCAAAGCGGTGCTCTGATCGCCAGCTCTCCCGGGACTCCGGAGGCTGTATCTCCAGCTGCGGATCAAGGTTGGCAGCTCACGCAAGAAGCATTCGGCCAGCGCTGGCTCACCTATTCCATCCATCTCCACCACTCCAACGGCAGCGGAGAACCGGTGTGGGGCTTCCTCCAGATTTCACGCAGCCTGAACGATCTCGATCGGGAAGCCCAACAGGTGTTGTGGTTGGGTCATGGTGTCTTTCTGAGTGCGCTCTTGGCGATCGGCGCGGCCAGCTGGTGGCTGGCTGGATTGGCGATCGCACCACTGCTAGAGGCCTATCAGCGTCAGGAGCAGTTCAGCGCTGACGTCGCGCACGAATTACGCACGCCTCTTGCCAATCTCTTGGCGTTGGTGGAGGCAGAACGCCCCACACGTTCCATGGTGGCTGAACAGCCGTCAATCCAGAGCTGGGATCGGGTGCTTGTCCAGGGCCGGCGCCTGCAGAACCTGATCGGCGACCTGTTGTTGCTCGCCAGCCTTGAACGACCCTGCGAGCGGGAGCCGGCAACGGTGTGTGATCTCGCCGAGATCACGGCCGATGTGATGGAGGATTTTTCAGAGACAGCTGCGGCTGCTCAGGTGAGCCTGATTCACACGTCATGGATGTCCAGTGCCAAGGTGCTTGGGGCGGAGACAGAACTCAGCCGGCTTGTGATCAATCTGCTGAGCAACGCGATGCAGCACAGCCCAGCAGGTGGCGCGATCGACGTCTCCCTGAAGCACCAGGGTCGCCATTTCCAGCTTTCAATCACCGACAACGGACCTGGCATCGCTGAGGAGATGCAGGGCCGAATCTTTGATCGCTTCACGCGACTGGATCCGTCTCGCTCACGCCTCCAGGGTGGCAGTGGGCTGGGGCTGGCCATCGCGCAAGCCATCGCCGTCCGCCATCGCGCAGCAATCCAGGTGCACTCCAGGACTGGATGCGGCAGCTGCTTCTCCCTGGAGATTCCGGCGGCTGAGCCACCCCATTGACTCTCCACCGACTGGAGTGTTTACGGTGGAAGCAGTCGCCGTCCTCCTGTGCCTCTGTTGATGCCTCCAGTCGCCGCCATACCTGTGCCTGCGGTGGTTTCCGCCTATCGCTCCCCAAGCTGTGGCTGCTGCAAAGGCTGGCTGGACCACCTCAGGCAAGCCGGCTTCACAGTGAAGGACTACGTGACGAGCAACCTTGCGAGCATCAAGCAGCGCTACGGCGTTCCACCTCAGCTGCAGTCCTGTCACACCGCCCGGATTGGGGGTTACACGGTTGAGGGTCATATTCCAGTGTCGGCGATTCAGCGGCTGCTGAAGGAACGCCCACAGGTGGCCGGAATTGCCGTACCCGGTATGCCGCTCGGTTCGCCCGGCATGGAATCACCGTTCAAGACAGAGAGCTACACGGTGTTCACCTTCACCGAATCCGGCCGGACCCAAGCCTTCCAGACGGTGGAGGGTGATGGCTAAGCCGGAACTCAGCGCTGTGCGTCTCTACAGGATGGAGACGCCCGAGCATGCCTGTCCGTGGGGGCAGCGCGCGCTTCAGCTCCTGCGCGCCCAGGGGATTCCGTTTGAGGATCATCCTCTGCGCAGCCAGGCGGAGGTGGAAGCCTTCAAGCATGCCCACGGTGTGACCACCACGCCGCAGGTGTTTGCCGGCGCGGAGCGCATTGGGGGCTACACCGAGCTGGCGAAACGGCTTGGTGTCACCGCGGAAACAGCAGAGGTGTCCTACGCACCAGTGATCGCTGTGTTCCTGAGCGCTCTGTTGATCAACCTGGCATTAGGGGGCGAAATCCGGGGCTACATGGGCCTGGCGATCTGCCTGTTGGCGATGCTCAAGCTGATGGATATTGCGGCATTCGCTGCAAGCTTCCGCAAATATGACCTGCTCACGCAGCGTTGGCAGGCCTGGGGAAAACTGTATCCCGCTGTTGAGCTATTGGTGGGACTTGGGATGCTGCAATCGGCCGAGAGTATGGGCCTTGAAGCTGTGATTGGCGTGACAGCAGTGCTTCTCGGTGTGATGGGCATGGTCTCCGTCGGCAAAGCCGTGTTCGTCGATCACCTGGCACTGAACTGTGCCTGCGTGGGCGGCAACTCCCGCACACCGCTGGGGGTGGTGAGCTTCGCTGAGAATCTGATCATGGGGCTGATGGGTTTGGCGATGTTGATTCAGCCAGTGATGGCTCTTGCTTCTGGGGGTGCGTTGTGATCAGCCGGCGCTCCTTTCTCGCCCTGGCAGCCGGTGGCACTGCAGCAGCCTCAGTCGCGGCTCTGCGCCATGGCTGGGACGCAGATCCACGGAGGAGCATCAACGCGGCGGCGACGTCGCCAGTGCGCTCTCAAGCTGGCCTGCTGGAGCTGGATCTGGTAGCGCAGGAAACGTCCATCAGCATCCCTGGCACATCAGGACGGGCACTCACCTACAACGGCTTACTCCCTGGCCCCCAGCTTGAACTGCAGCCTGGTGATGCGGTGCGGATCCAGCTGCACAACCGCCTGACTCAGCCAACGAATCTGCACTACCACGGCCTGCACATTCCACCCAGCGGAGCAGCCGACAATGTGTTCCTGAGGGTTGCTCCTGGCCAGCGACAGAGCTACAGCTTCTCCTTGCCGGACAATCACCCGGCGGGCCTCTTCTACTACCACCCCCATCACCATGGAACGGTGGCTGACCAGGTGTTTGGTGGCCTGGGTGGTGCGCTGCTGGTGAGAGGCGATCTCGATCGCATCCCTGAAGTGCAGGCGGCCCAGGAAGAAGTGCTTGTGCTCAAGGATCTTCCAGCCGCCAACCAGCGCTCCGGTTCTGGTGTGATGCTTGGCCGAGAAGGCTCGATTCTGAGCGTGAACGGCCAGGTGAAGCCCGAGCTGCAGGTTGCAGCCGGCGGCTTGCTGCGCCTACGCCTTCTCAACGCCTCCAATGCCCGCTTCTGGCGACTGGCGCTGGAGGGTCACACCATGCATCTGATTGCCACTGATGGTGGTGCACTGGAGCAACCACTGCCGTTGCAGGAGTTGCTGCTGGTGCCCGGCGAGCGTGCCGATGTGTTGGTGCAGGTGGCTCCCGAAGGTGGTCGGTTTCGCTTGAACAACCTCCCCTACAGGCGCCTGGGGCGCCCAATGATGGGCGGCATGGGTATGGGCATGGGTATGGGCATGGGTATGGGGAGAGCGGTGTCTGGCCAGGAACAAGCTGATGTCATCGCAACGGTGAGCACCAATGGCGTTGTAGCGCCGCAGCCTCTGCCGCAGCAGCTCTTAGCGGTGGAGGAGCTCCCCAGCCCGCTGCGTACGCGCCGATTTGTGATGAATCACGGCATGGCACCAGGCATGGGCATGGCCTTTTTGATCAACGGCCAGAGCTACAACCATGGGCGCATTGACACGCGCGTGCAATTGGGAGACACAGAGGACTGGGAGCTGCTGAACACAGGCGTGATGGATCACCCCTTCCATCTGCATGTGAATCCGATGCAGGTGATCAGCCGCAATGGCAGGCCTGAGCCCTACCGGGCCTGGCGGGATGTGGTGCTGGTGCGCCCTGGCGAAACCGTGCGCGTGCGCACCCGCTTCAGCGACTTTGCTGGCAAGAGCGTGTATCACTGCCACATCCTCGATCACGAGGAGCTCGGCATGATGGGCAACATCTTGATCGAAGCCTGAGCACTGCGCTGATCGCGCAACGCATCAACGGCCGCCGCAGCGCTCCCAGGTGTTCAGCATCGTGTTGAGTTCGGCTTCCAGGCTCTGTAGTTCGTGGACGCGCTGCTGAATCTCGGTGAACTTGCCGCGGATCGTGGCCTGGAGATCGTTGCAGGTGCAAATCCCGGATCGCCGTGCACCCAGCACAGTGCCAACCGTCGCCAGCGGTAGATCCATGGCCCGCAGACGGCGGATCAAGGCCAGCTCGGCAAACACCGAGTCGTCGAACAGGCGGTAGCGCCCATCAGAGCGCGCCACCGGCTGGAGCAGGCCCTGGTCGCAGTAGAAGCGGATCGTTTTCACCGAAACGCCACTGCGCTCCGCCACCGCACCGATCTTGAGCAACGCATCCGAAGCCGTCACGGGGATTGACTCTCCTGTAAGGGGAGACCAGACACTATCTGGACTCGTGCTGTCCGACATGCGTCGCCTTCTTCCTCTGGTTGCCTTTGCCTCCCTCTGGCTACCGGCCGTGTCCGTGGCACAGCCGGCGATGGATCACTCAGGTCACGATCACAACCACGACCACCATCAACGGCAACCGAGCCAACAGCCGCACCATGGGCATGACCATTCGGTGGGCCCTGCAGGCAGCACCTACGACCTGCGCTGGATCGACGCCATGGTGCAGCACCACATCGGTGCGCTGCGCATGAGTGAATTCGTATTCAACATTGGTTCACCGGGCGTGGGAGCCCTGGCCAACGGCATCTGGAATGAGCAGAGCAATGAGATCAAGGCGATGGGGCAGTGGCGCAAAGCCTGGTATCCCCAGGCTCCGGTGTATCCAGTGATGCTGCCTCCCGGTGGCAATCCCAACAGCCTGGAAGCCCTGCGGCGGATGAGCGCCGCACAGATCACGGCGATGCAGATGAGCGGATCGGCCCCCAGCCCTGAAACCCGGGTGAACTGGTTTCTTGAGGGCATGATTCAGCACCACGGCGGTGCACTGGAGATGGCGCACGACGCCCTGGATAAATCCACCAACCCCACAATCCTGCGGCTGGCGCGCCAGATCATCGTGACCCAGCGCCGCGAAATCATCGAGCTGCGCCGCATGCTTCGGCGTGACGGTCTCAACAAACCGGCTTACTACAAGTACGACGCTCTGTTTTCACTGTGATCAGCCCAGTCCCCCAGCGCTGCACCATTGTCACAGTGCTGCTCAGCGCCACACTGCTACTTCCTCAAGCCAGCTGGGCCCACTCCAAGGGGCTCTACTCGACCCGATCCGAGGCCGAGCAACGGGCCAAGCAGCTCGGCTGTGATGGGGTGCACGACAACAACGGCCGCTGGATGCCCTGCAGCAACGAAGCGATGCTGCACAAGGAACTGCGCGAGGAGTGACGCCCATGCCCCGCTCTCTGCAACACCGGGCTCGGCGGTTGCATCGACTGCTCGTTCCACTGGCAGCGGCACCGCTGTTGCTCACGGCCGCCAGCGGCTCGCTTTACAGCCTCCTGCTGGAGCAGGGCGTGGATGCCTTCTGGCTACTCAAGATTCACACCGGACGCTTCGGACCGTTGAATCTGCAGCCGTACTACTCGATTCTGCTCGGCATCTTCACTCTGGTGGTGATCCTCTCCGGGCTGAGTCTCTGGTTCTCAAGGCCGAGGCGAGCCTGAACCACCGAGATTGCCAACCCAACGGCAGCTCTACAACATCAACCGTTCTGTTCTCCCGGCTCGGGATTCACCAGTGCGAGGCGACAGCCCGGGAAGAGCTCCTGGCCGTTTCCCAGTGCTTCCTCGCGGCTCTCGGCCTCGATCCGCACGGTGGTGGTGCCATCGGCGGAGTCGATCAGCAGTTCGTAGAGCAGTCCCATGGCAGCCGTATCCACTGGGGGCGTTATAAAAACTCTGCTGCTTCTTGTCGCCCTGAGGAGGGGCATCTACAGCAAAAAGCCCCGAGCCATAGCCCAGGGCGGAGGAGAGCCAGAGGTCTGCTGTCAGGCGTCAACCCCTGCCGGATCTGATGTCCCAGAATGCCGCGCCGACGCTGTAGCTGGCGATCCCGATTTGCTGCTCGTAGCTCTGGCGTGCCTTGAGCTGGCATTCGATCTCTTTGCAGTCGATCGAGTAGCTCCACTGCTTACGGCCGGCGCGGCGGTTGAGCACCAGATCGGGAGTGATCTGATAGCCCTGGCCGTCTTTGCCGGCCGGCAGATGGGAGCGCAGATCACCGCGCAGGTGCGCCAGGCGCAGTTGTTCATTCAGTTCTTTCTGCTCGTGAGCCAAGAGCTCCTGCTGGTGCTTCACCTCAAGCAGGCGGGAGACACAGGTGGTGATCGACTCGGCGGAGAAGCGAGGGTCCTCCACTCCAGCTTCGGCTGGGAGGACACCAGCTGCTGCCAGGAGTACGAGAGCCTCAGCTGAGCCGGGGCTGGGTTCACCAAGGACAGGGGTGGTCAAGGTTGCAGTCATAGATCTCTCTGTGGTGTGTTCAGCGGACGATGGTCTGGATCTGATGGAGGGCTTCGATCAGTTCTGAGCGGCGCAGGAGTTCGATCGGCGCCGGCAGCGAGCTGCGATCGATCGGATAGCTGCGCAGCAGTGAACGCAGTTCAACGACCGACAACTCATCCCAAAGGCCGTTTCCGCGGGGAGCTGACACCGCCGCCGGAGCCACCGCCGCAGTGGGCTGGTTGAGTTGGCTCAACAGCTGCGTCAGGCCCGTGATCGTCTGGAGCAGCGTGCGCTGGAGATCGAGTTGCTCAGGTTGCTGGCGGCAGGAGCAGCCGTGGGTGGAGATGGGATGCGACATCAGACGACGACCTGATAGACGACAGAGGGGGTGTGGAGCTTGCGCTCGCTCTTGGGGCAGTAGGCCTCCCATTCGGCAGCGAAGGGATAGGGCTCAATGCCGGACACGTCCTGCAGGTCGACCTTCATCCCGTCGATGGTTCCGGGTGTCACCACATGGACGTTCTGTGCGGCCTTGCTGCAGAAGTTAAGCCCCGCTTCTGAGTAGGCGTTGCTGCCCACCAGGGAGGCGTTGCGGGCGTGATAGTCGCCGATCGCGCTGGCGTGCAGGTGACCAAAGAGGGTGAAGTCCACCGTGATGCCCCGGGCGGCGTACTTGCCGGTGATCTCCTGGACTGACTTCTGCACGTTCGCGCCGATCTGATGGCCGTGGAGGCAGAGGAAGGTGCGGCCCATCACCTCGAAGAGCAGTTCATTACTGCGGAACCCCTTGAAGGCGATGCCATCGGCACCGGCAAAACCGCGCTTGAGGATCTCGTAGATCATCAGGTCGTAGCTATCGCTGGCGAGCTCATCGCTCCAGCCGAGCTCTTTGTTCACGCGGCTTTCATTGCCGGTGATGCCATAGACCTCGATCTCGAATTGCTCTCGCAGGTCGAGCACAAACGCCCGCAGGATATCCACCGCACAAAGGGTTGCTTTGGAGCGATTCGTGGCATTGCTCAGCAGTTCATCCAGGCGTCGATCGCTGTTGAGGAAATCGCCTAGACAGGCGATCACGACCTTGCGGGCGCCGTAGCTCTTGCCTAGCTGCTTGACGCGGCTGGCCAGCTTGGCGAGGCGCTGTGCGGCAATCGAAAAGTCATAGCGATTGGAGGGAAGATCAACCCGCTCGTTGAAGTGCAGATCGCTGAGCTGCACGATCAGGACCGCATCGCCGGACTCCGGAATGCTCCGCAGGGTGAGACCGCGGCTAAAGCTCTGTTCCTCAAGCCGGGCACAGAGCTCCCGTGCGTAGGCCGTCACTGCGTTCTCAACGCGGGCGTGTTCACGGAAGGCCTTGCGCTCAATCCGGTTGGTATCGGCCTGAGCCTGGCGGGCCTTGGCAAGGCGCACGTTGAACTGCAGCAGTTCGCGGTCGGGGTCTTGAACGCAAGGATGTTTGACTACCTGGCGCTTGCGATTGCGGGTTCTGCGTTCTTTGTTTAAGCCCATAGAGACATGCAGGTGATGAAGGCTACCGGCAGTGCTTTGTTGCACTCAGGGGTGCCTAGATCTGCTGCAGTTCATGCAACGGAATCGGCCGTTGTCCGCAGGCGCAGCGACAATCGAGCCAGCGCTCCAGCGGGACCTCGAGCTGCTCAGCAATCTCTGGATCGCTGAGGCCTTGGGTGACGTACTTGCGGGCCTTGATCCAGAGCTCCCGCAGGCGGTGGCTAATGCGCACTGAGAAGCCGGTATCGCGGAGGTGGTGCAGCAGCTCGCCCTTGACCTTCGGGACGAGATAGCTGGAGGGGCGATGGCCCCGGCTTGGATCAAAGTCCACGGCCCCCTTGCAAAGGCCCTCGTAGGCCGGTCCGATCAGCTCCTCGACGGCGACCGACCACCGGCGGGCAAAGCGCTGTGCCTGTTGATGGGCCAAGCCCAGGTGCTCACAGGCAAAGGCGCGCTGGGCGCTCGTCATCGGACGGCGCTGGCGTCTTGGCATTCATCAGTTGTGCAGGTGCGAGAGGCTATGGGCACTGCTGTGCTCAAGCCGCCCTACCAGCACCGCGCGTAGGGGTGTGGGGGCCAATAGCTGAACGATCAGTGCCAAGGCGATGCCGATGACACTGCCGCGGGTGAACCAGGGCATGGGTGCAATGCAACTCCCCAAGGGTTCCGCAGACCAGCGCAGCCCTGAAAGAGGAAAAGATCCTGTGGCTTGCAGCACAGGCTCTGAATCTGCCTGCGCTTGCCCCAAGCACCTGCCCACAGCTGTGCTGACTTGATCCCACGGCTGTGGCAGCTCCAGGCCACAGCCGTGGGCTGCACTGGGGTTTGAACCGGAGCGAGAACCCAAGCAGTGATGCCAACAGGCCATGAACACACAGGTTCTTCTCACTCACCACCACCGCGAAGCCATGGCAAATGCCGCCGCCCGTGGCTTCTGGATGCCCCTGGAGCTGCCCGATGGCCCGCGCGCTGAGCTGATGTATCTGACATCGCTCAGCCAGGGAGACAACAGCATCAAGCAGCTGCTTGAGATCACCAGCCTTGAGCCCTGGCGAGAAGGCGATGGCATCACGCGCTGGCTGCCCTTCACGGGCCAATGCCTTGACCTACCGCGACCCATTCCCCTGGGTCAGCGCCGGCATCTGGCTGGATGGCTCCCGCGCACCCGCACTGCAAGCCAGGTCATCGCGCTTGACGCACTGCTTGAGGCCGACTGCCTTAGCGACTTGCTTGTAGGCAAGGCTCAGCGGAACGGAGAAGGTCGCCGCTGCGCAGGACGCCCTGCTCCAGTCCCCAGCTCAGTAGGTCCCGTTGCCCGCGGCTGCCTGTCTTGGCGTACAGCCCACTAAAGCGGCGTCGAATGGTGTCGCACCGCACCTGCAGTAAGGCTGCCATCTCCGTTGTCGTGCGGCCTGCAGCGAGCATCCGCAGGAGCTCCTGCTCACGGTCGGTCAGAACTGCTCTGCACTCGCCGGCCTGTTGCAGGCGCGCCGCAAAGGCTGGGTCTAGCCAGCTGTTGCCACGCAGGAGGCAGGCCATGGCTTGAAGCAGTTGGCCCTCGCCTGTGCGTTGGCTACAAATCAACCCCTGGGGAGCGCACTGCCAAAGACAACGCAGCCGCTCGTCGCTGACCCGCTCATCCAGGCCCACCAGCACCTGCCGGATCGGCGGGTGCTCTCTGTTGTGGCATCGCGCCGTGAGCAGGGTTTGTGCGCCGCCGCCTGGATAGAGGTCATCGCAGAGCAGCAGTGCAGGGCGGCCACTGAGGGAGGCTCCACTGATCCACTCAGCTGGACTGAGCAGGCGGAAGGACAGCGGCTCTAGCAGCAGCGCAGCGGTGGAGATCAGGCGTTGGTTGGGGCTGCAGACCAACAGATCCCAACCGCCACTGAGATCGGCTACAGCCTGCTTAAGAACCTGGAGGGAAGCAGGCGGGTTCTCTGTCCCCATTGCTTCTGGATCACTGGTCTTGCTTTAGCGCTGCGGCGCGCAACTTGCCCAGAGCCTGTTGCTTAAGACCTTGAATCTCCTCTGGGCTCATGCCAGGGAAGGAGCGGCGCAGTTGATGTGGAGTGAGGCAGGGCTGGCGCAAGTAAAGGTTGCGAATCGCCCGCAGTTCCAGCGGCTCCAGCGCAGATAACCACCGCTCGAGGCCGGCGAGTGACTGTTCCGCCTCCTGCTGCTGGCCTTGCTCGCGGCTGATCTGCTGCGAGGCCCGCACTAACAAGGAGAACCCTCGATCGCTCTCCTCCTCCTGGACGCCCTGATCGAGGGAGTCCGTCAGCGTTCCGCGCCATTGCTGCAACAGTTCAGCCAGCTGGCTTGGCTTGAGTGCCTTGCCGTTGAAGCGCAACTGAGCCGCCAGCCACGGCAGCGAGGGCGCCGAACCGGTGTTGGCTTGGTGTTGCTCAATCAAGCGCTGTGCCTTGAGCATCAGACCGGCCTTCTCCGCCGGAAAGCGAATCATGCGCCGCCCGCGCTGCAGAAATTCAGAGAAGCCACGCTGCAGCCAAAAGCTGGCATAGGTCGAGAACCGGTAACCCTTGGCCGGATCGAACTTTTCAGCGGCCCGCACCAGATTCAGCGCCGCTTCCTGCATCGCATCAACGGTGCCCTCATCGCGCAGGGGCAGCAGATGGCGGTTACGCCGCCAGGTGTGACTGACGAGCCGCAGGTTGTGTTGGACCAGCTGATCGCGTGCACGCAGGGCGCTGCGGCGCACGGGCTTGGGGGCATGATCCGGACCATCGGGATGCTGCTGCCAGCGTTGGATCCGGCGGGAGAGCTCGAGCACGGTGCGCTCACTGAGGGGCTGATGTCGGCTGGCGGACTGCAACCAGGCATCAACGGAGGAGGTCAGGCAGGGACGACGGGGGGCCATGGCAAGGACGCAACTGCGCGGAGCATTCCCCGTATTTCCACGGTTGCGCTCACCGCTGCAGTTGGGTTATGGCAGCGGTGTCTGCTGTGACCCAGGGATGAGGCCTGTCGTGCCCTGCGGGTGAGGGCTGGGATACCTCACTTCTATAGAGAGAAGAAAAAGAAGAAGAAGAGAACAACAGCGGCTGGGGTCCAGGGGGCTCCGCGGGGAAGACGTGCGGTGCCCATAGCCTCTGCCGTCACGACAGGAGCAGGACCTCCTGATCCGGTATGCAATTTTTCTGCGTTCGAACGCAGGCGATCCAACAAACCCACCAGGCCTTGCTGCAGCTCCAGGGACGGCGCCGCGGATCCAGCAAGCCCAGCCGCGCCCTGCGCGTCGCCAGCCTCTATGGCCACCTGCAGTGGCGTGCACGCCCAACGGGTGTGGTGTGCTTCGCGATCCGCGAGCTGGCGGAGGCCTGGCATCTGCAACCGCGTCTCTTGCGCGAAGACCTGGCGGACCTGCAGGCAATGGGCTGGCTGAGTTACAGCACTGGGCCCCAGGGCACGCGGGCAGAACTGCACCGCCAAGGGAGCTCCACGCCTGAGCCGCAGCGCTCGATTGAGCTGAAAGCGCCGAGCGATCTGGTGGAGCAGTTTGCGGCGATCTACAACCGCCACCGCCCCGGCAGCTGGCCGGCCTATCAACCCAAAGGAGCGGTGCTGCTCGCGCGGCTGCAGCGCGCCATCCGCTACGCCGGCTCGCCCGAGTCGTTGTGGGAACGAAGCGCTGCGGCCCTCTCGGCGATGCCTTCCTTCTGGCGCGAGACCTACCCGAACGGACGCAGCGGCAGCGATTGCATTACGGCGCTGTTGAGCGCCGATCGCAAGGCCGCTGGTCTGGGCCCGGAGTTCTGGCATGTTTTCACCTGGGGCGCAGGGGCCTGCGGGCGCGACGCGGATCTCGAGCGTGCGCGGCGCCTGTTCCTCTGGGACGGCCACCAATGGCGAGGCCAGGGGATCGAGGCGCTGAAGTTGCAGGCCTCCGAAAAGCAGCGGCTTGCGGAATTGCTTGAGGCCGAGGGACAGGGGCCAACAGGGAGTGCTGCAGCCCAGTTCCAGCAACCCGCAGAGCTGTACTGAGCGATGGCGGATCTGAATCAGCCGATCCCGGGAGGCTTTGACCCGGAGGTGTTGCAACGCGCCATCGACAGCGGTGCCTTCCTTGAAACAAGCGGCGGCCTGATCGCGGCCGAGGCAATTGAGCTGCCCTCAGGGGTGGATGGACCGGCGTTGGTGGTGCATGAGAAGAATCTGCTCGCCGCGGTGCTGCGCGGGAGCGGGGACCAGAAGCAGCGCTGGGGGCAATTCCGCCGCGCCATTGGTCTGCGCTTTGACGAAGCGGTGCCGTCAGCGTTGTGGCTGGATCCGGGTCATCGGGCCCTGGCGATCGAGATCGATGCACTCTTTCGCGGTGAGCGCGATCTGGCACTGCTCAATGGTCAATCGATTCGAGAAGGCCTGCAGCAACGGGCACTGGATGGTCGCTTCCGCGGTTCGCTGCAGCAGCTCGAGACAACACTGTCTGCGCTGCTGGCCTGGGGAGAGGACGGAGCCCTCCACCCCGAGCTGGAGTTCGAGCTGGCCTGTCAGCTGTTCCAGAGCGCCAAGGCCCGCGCGCTCTTTTACCCGGGCCTGCGGCGGTTGTTGGGGCGCGAGCGGTGTGATGGCGCGATCGACAGCGAACTGGAGCAGTGCCGTGCGCTCCTGAACGAAGCCACCGCAATTACGGCGGGCCGTTTTCGCCAGAGCATCGCGGTCTGCAGCGCCAGCGATGCGGCCAGCGAAAGCATTGCCCTGGCCTCACTGCCGCAGGAGCAGCGCCCAAAGCCGATCTCCACCGGCATCCCCTCGCTGGATATGGACATGCGCGGCGGGATCCTGCCGGGCACCGGCGAGAGCACCTGGGTGTTGGCGGCGCGATCGGGTGTGGGCAAAACCACGCTGGCGATTGCAGCGGCGATGGGCCTGGCGATCAATGGGGCCTCGGTGCTGGTGCTCTCCTGTGAGCTCAGCCGGCGTGCGATCGGTGCCCGCTTGCTCTCGCACTACTGCCGCCGTGCGGCTGGGAGCTATCGCTCGAGCTACTGCACCAATGACCTCGAGGGCCGCGGTCGAGTCATTGAGGGCCCTGAGCTCGAGCAGCTGACGGGTTGGGCCGCGCAGTTCTCAGAGGGCATCGCGCCCAATGGGGCGCCGATGGGAAAGGTGCTCTATCAATCCCAGTTTGCTGCCACCGTGGAGGACCTGGCGGCTCTGGTGGAGGACTGCAAAAGCGCTCATCCGGATCTGGCGGCGGTGGTGCTCGATCACTTCCACGCCATGGGCCCAACAGCCGGCTACGGCAGCAACACCACGGCAGAGCTCGCGGCGCGGGCGATGGCGATCAAGGCGATGGCCGGACGCTGCGAGCTCGATGCCTTTGTGGTGGCCCAGCTGAACCGCGGGGCCTATGGCAACCCCACCGGCCCGGATGTCTCCCACCTGGCTGGTACCTCAGAGCTGGAGCGTTACGCCTCGGCGGTCTGGCTGGTTGATCGCCCCAAGCTCGATGAGTTCAGCCCCGCCAAGCCCGGTGTCCTGGAGGTGCACCACGGCAAGTTCCGCCATGGGCAGATGGCGGGCGGCAATGACCTGAGCAAAACCACGATCCGCCTGGACCGGGGCCATTGCTACCTCGAGGCCGATGAGGGCCGGCGGGTGTTCAACGGCTCGGACCTCTACCCGGGGGTCGAATGTCTGTGATCACCCCGGCGCTGCTGGAGCAGGTGCGCGAGCGCGCCCGCATCGTCGATCTCTTCAGCCCCGCAGAGCTGCGCAAGGCCGGATCGGAGTTCATCACGACCTGCCCGTGGCATGAGGACCGGCGGCCGTCGCTCACCGTGAGCCCAAAGCGCAACCGGGTGCACTGCTTTGTCTGCGGCAAGGGCACCGATGCCATCGGCTGGCTGCAGGAGCGGCAGGGTCTGAGCTTTCAAGAGGCGGTGCTCGAGCTGGCGCGCCGCAGTGGCGTGAACGTGGCCGACGGTGACGCCGAGGCCCAGGCGCGCTTTGAGCAGGAGTGGCGCGAGCGCAGAGCGTTGATGGCCAAGCGCAGCGAGCAGCGCACCGAGTTCCACCAGGAGCTCGAGCAACAGCTGGAGCAGGGCGGTGCGGGGGCGGACTACCTCAAGAGCCGTGGCATCACGCCGGAGACGGCTCGCAGCTGGCAGCTGGGCTTCGCCGCTGGCCGCTTGATGCTGCCGCTCAATGACACCTCAGGGCAGACCGTGGGCTTCTGCGGCCGGGCGACTGGTAGCCAAGAGCCCAAGTACCGCAACAGCGCTGGCGATCTGCTGTTTCAGCGCAATGGCCTGGTCTTTGGTTTGGATCAAGCCGCGGAAGAGATCCGCAAGGAAGGCACGGCGTTGCTTGTGGAGGGACCGCTGGATGTTCTCCAGCTGCACCAGGCCGGCTTCCGCACTGCCGTGGCCTGCCTTGGCACCAGCGTCTCGCAGCTGCAACTGCAACTGCTGCAGCGCCAGGGCATGAGGCAGCTGCAGATCGCCTTCGATGGCGATCACGCCGGCCAGAGCGCCACGGAGCGCTTGATCGAGCAGCTGCAGCCGCAGCTGGTGGCTGGGGGCTTGAGCGCGTCTGTGCTGCAACTCAGTGATGGAGTCGACGTCGACGCCCTGATCACCCGCGAAGGGCCAGCTGGCTTTGAGGGCTTACTGGCGAGTGCGCGCCACTGGCTCGATTGGCAGCTGGAGAGGCTGCTTGCGCCGTTGCAACGGGGCGATGGAGAGGCGCCGCTGGAGACGCTGCAGGCGGTGGAGCGCGAGGTGCGCGCCGTCTTTGAGCCCTGGCCCGATGGGGTGTTGCGCCAATCAGCGCAGACGCGCCTGACGCAGGCGCTGTCGGGTGGAGGGATGCCGCACTGCGATTCCATGCTCCACAGGCCGGGCTTGTGCACGGCGCGGCAACGGGCCGAGCGGCGTGCCTTACGTCTGTTTCTCCATGCCCCAGAGACCCGCGAGCTCGTGGGTGCTCTGCAGTTGCAGGACCCGGCCTGCCGCGCGGCGCTGGATTGGCTGTCCAACCTCGCCTTGCTCTCGCTCGATGGCTCGATCGCCGCCCTGGCCCTGCAGCTGGCCGCTGCGCTGCCTGCGGCGGTAGCGGCTGAGATCAGCGGCGCTGCGGCGCCGGGTCCAGAGCTGATCGCTCTATTGCAGCGCCAGTCCCAGGCGGAACTCGAGGCCCTCTTGGATGCACTCGAGCCGGTCGCTGAGGCCATGCCCTAGGCGGGACAGGGCAGAGCGGCCGCCGCCGTGGTGCCGCCAGACCGCGGGGTCTTCCTCTCCACCAGTTGGCGGATGGAGCCCTCGATCACCGCTGTTGTCTCGGAGCTCTTCTATGACGGGCGCCTTGAGGCGAGCCGTGGCAACGCCGCCAACGCCATCCAGTGGGCCAGACCTTGCCTGTCTGCATCTGGGCGTTCCCTACCTGATCGCGGCTTGGTGTTTGAACCGGTGCACCACAGCGGCTGCAGCGTGACCAGTGAGGCCGAGATCGAGCGGATCGATCAGATCGTGTCTGCACTGCTTGGTGGGTCGTACACCCATGCCAAGGGCAGCGGCACGCTCAGCTCAGAAGAGATCCTGGTGATCGCCCCTTACAACGTGCAGGTGAACCGCCTGCGCCAGCGCCTAGACGGCAAAGCCAGGGTGGGCACGGTGGACAAGTTCCAAGGGCAGGAGGCACCGGTTGCGATCCTCTCGCTGACAGCCAGTAGCGGTGACGATGCTCCACGGGGTCTGGGCTTTCTGCTCTCGCCAAACCGCCTGAATGTGGCGATCAGCCGGGCCCAGTGCCTCTCGATCGTGGTGGGCTCCCCTGGATTGACGAGCGGCTTGGCGAACACGATCGAAGAAGCGGAGCAGATCAACCGGTTGTGCCGGATTATTCAACGCAGCGGATCATGACCATCAGGAAGCTCATCTGCGAACCCGTTCTGGGGGCGCTTCTACCCCTGGGACTCATCGTTTCTCTGGGCCCAGTCGCGATAGCCCAGCAACCGGTCCAACCCCTCACAAAAGTGGGAGGGTGCCCGCTCGGCTACTACAGCTCCGGCAGCTACTGCGTGCCCTCGAAGAGCGGGAATACCCGCGGAGCATTGGAGAAAACCGGCAACAGCTGCCCGCTGGGTTTCTACAGCTCAGGCAATTACTGCGTCAGCAGCCCAAGCAACAACCGGGAGGCGATCCAGAAGCAGGGAAACTCTTGCCCGTTGGGTTGGTACAGCTCTGGCAGCTACTGCGTGAAGAGCCGCTGACGGATCCAGCGGCAATCATTCGCAGCGGAGAGGATCAATCCTCTTCTTCGGCACCACCCGCTGGGATCAGCTTGATCTGCTTCCGACCTAGTTTGATCTCAAACTCATCTCCAGGCTTGAGATCGAGCATGGCGGTGTAGGCCTTGCCGATCATGAGATTGCCATTGAATTGAACACGGGTTGTGTAGCTGAGCTTGCGGCCACCTTTGCCCCGGCCGGCGCCGTCGTTGCCGAGGCTGAGGCCCTTGGCTTCCAGCAGGGCCTCATAGAAGGCGGTGAAGTTCAGACGCTCACCGCCATCCTTCTTGGTGCTCACGTATCCGCAGCTCCGCACCAGATCGGATTTGGAGACATCGCCCAGCTCTTTGACTTTGGCGAGCAGATCAGAGCCGGTGAGCATTGGCAGAGATAAGACTTAAGCAGAAGCTATCGCCCCGCAAGGCATAGCAGTGAGCTCAGATCGCTGATTGCAACCATCAAAAAAGGAGGCCTCCTCAGACCTCCTTAAGCGTGCAGTAGTCATCCTCTGCAATGTGGCGGTTCTAACGCCTCTGGCCATGGATTGCCAGCTCAGATCTCCTGGAGCAAGCGCTCGAGCCGCACCAGTTGATAGCGGTTGGCTTCTGAGGGAACAGCGCTATACATCGCCCAGCATTGGCGCAGCTGCGCTTCCAGGCCCTGGCGCACGTGGTGGTGGCTGTGCAGCGAGATTGTGGCGGCGGTTGGGGTGAAGGTCATCGCGAAGGTTCGGGCAACTGTTCAAAGGGTTCCCCGCCCTGTCCCCGCAGGTCCATGCAGCGATCAATTCGCCGGGCTGAGTTGAATCCACCAGCCGCTACCCGGGCCCTCCACTTGCCAGCGGGGGCTCCAGTTGCGCTCGGAATAGCGCAGGGCCTGACCGCTACCAATGGCTGTACTCACATAGCCGCCCTCGGCAAGGGCGGCCTCGCCATTGGGGTCATGCATCAGCAGTTGCCTTGAGGCCGGATCCCACCCCACGACAACACTCCAGTGGCCGCCGCCACGCGGTGCGCTGACCGGACCGCGATGCAGCCAGCCGACAGGACAGGGGAGCCCGCGCCTGAGCTGATGCAGTAGATCCTCGATTGCACCGTCCTGACGAAAGCGCGCCCGCAGGCCCAGGGAGCCGAGGGCCGCAATCTGAGCGCTGGCATCGGTGCTGTCGCCATAGCGCTGAACCAACCGGAGGTACTGGTCATCGACTTGCCCTTGCCCTGCCAAGCAACCCGGCTTGAGGAAGGCAGCGGCCATGGCACAACTCGAGGAGAAACACATCCGCCGGCCCTGATCGGTGGCGCTGTCGTTCTGGCTCAGGTAGGGAACGGGCAGCTGGATCAGCCCTGGTGTCAGCCCGCCTCGGTAGCGAGCGGCGAACCTCTCCAGCTGCTCCGGAGTGAGGCTGTCCTGCAGCAGAACCCAGGCCTCGCACTGATGCGGCAGTTCTTGGAAATGACGGACCGCTGAGAGCAGCTGGATCGGTTCAGACAAGGCGCGCGGAGCAGACGGCCCTGAAGGGTTCCGGATGCAGCGCTCGGAACCCTTCGTTCTCCAGGGTCTCCAGCAGATGAACTCACGCCGGCTAGTGGTTTGGATCTCCGCCGGAATCCTTAGCTTTCAGGGCGCCACCTTGGCCTTCGATCTCCTCAACTGCACGGCCCTGAGTTGGCTCTACGTGCGAAGCAATGGCTTGCCAGCGCTCGAGCAACAGCAGAACATCCCTCCAGAGGCACCCGTTTCGGCCTTCTGCAGTCGCCCCCAGGACCGGATTGATGAGGCCGTCAGCCAGGGCCTGAGCATCCTGGCGGGCCTAGCCCTTGGGAGCTCCGTGGGCGGGCGGGGTGAAGGCCGGCACTGAGTTTCAAGTAGTTGCCAATAGCCTCCGGCAGCCGAAGTCAACCGATGAAGAGTGACTCAAGTCGCCAGTGGATCTGTACACGCCAGATGGCCGAGCTTCTCAGCCTCCACCGTGTGACTCTCCAACGGTTGAAGTCAGCCGGTTACTTCCGCCAAGGACATCATTTCCGGAAGGCCAATCCACTGGCTCCGCGCTCAAACACGCTCTGGCATGAACAGCGCGTCCTGATGCGTCTGCAGGCCGAATAAAAGCCAGATCCGACAGCAATGAGACAGCGTTGAGACCGTGTTTCTAATTATCAAGATCTGGCAAACGTGCAAAGTCCCGTGCAAAGTCCTCCAGGCCACCCCAGTGATAGCAAGGGATTACGACCAAGTTCTCGAGATTCATAACCCCAAGGTCGGGAGTTCAAGTCTCCCCCGAGCCATTTTTTGCTTTGATTTAATCGCTAACGCGAGCAAATCTCAGCGCATTTCAATGGCATTAAGTCTCTCTCTGAATGATGTTGGGCTGTCTTTCGTGGTTTCTTCCATGATCAAGATCGGATGATCCTCAGGAACTGGATTTGGACGCCGCTGTTGCCTCACCGATTGTCCATGGTGGGGCCTTGCCTGAAGTGTGAGCTTTCTGGTCTGGGAGTCACGGTTGAGTGGCTG
>Ga0208543_1000111_pt1 | contig 27838 bp, 26 predicted proteins | sample DEB08_DNA_14_FD_185497 | JGI IMG/M metagenome (GOLD analysis project Ga0208543, IMG submission 185497) | Aqueous microbial communities from the Delaware River and Bay under freshwater to marine salinity gradient to study organic matter... | ecosystem: Environmental > Aquatic > Marine > Coastal ...
GCTCGAAGAACTCAAGAATATGCTGACAGAGGGCGGTGACTTCCACGACGAAAAGGTCATCGTTTTCACCCGGTTCAAGGAAATGGTGAACGTGGCCATGCCCTATCTGGAGAAGGAGGGTGTGAAGTGCGTCAGAGTCACCGGGGACGAAAACGAGTTCCAGAGGCGGGAAGCCATGAAGGCTTTCCAAGACTACAACAACGAAACCAGAGTCATCTTCATCACCATGGCGGGCGGCGACGCCATCAACCTGCAGAGCGCGAAAGCCTTGGTGTTCTACGATTCGCCCTGGTCTGCTGGTGACTATTTGCAGATCGTGGGGCGTATGATCCGCATCGGGTCAGAGAACGACACCTGCTACGCCGTCCACCTCGTGTGTAGGGACACGATTGACGAACGTGTGGGGCAGGTGGTCCGGAAGAAGATGAAGCTGATCGAGCAGGTGCTCGGAGAGCGGGTCAAGGGGCAGGACGACGAAGTCATCGGCGCAGGTTCGGACATAAAAGACCTGTTCGAAGCTATGGTTGTGGACGCGAGGAAGGTCCGTTAGGTCTTTTATTTCTCCGGTTGGGTGTTCTTTCACCCAGCCGGGGAAATAAGTATGAAGACCCTCACTGCTTCAGATCGCAAATCTCTGATTCGTCTTGCTGCTTCACTCCCGAAGGGAGATAAATCGCGTCGTGCGATCCTGTCCGGTCTGAAGAAGACTGCTTCTACTTACAAAGTCAAAGAGTGGAACAAATATGTGGGTAAAGTTATGAGAGACAAAGACGAGGGGTTTAAGTTCATTGTGCTGCCACCCCAACCCCGTTCTCCAGACGAACTGGCCTACAAACTATTGGAGAAGTTCGAAGGTTGGCCAGCCGGACACGTCCTCTTCAAGGACTTTATGCCCGATGATGGGGACAAAAGATGGAGGGTAAAGGACCTTTGGGAAACGGTGTGACCACGAGAGGATTGCGCCCTGACCAATATAGAGCCCTCACATCGGCATTTCCTCAAAAATCACTGAGGTCTGGCTATTGGAGAGTTCACCTCTCTGGGTAAAATCCGAGGGAGGTGAACGATGGCAAAAGGCAAAATCAAGAGGGTGGCCAACATAGACAGGAAGTTCGGAGCCAACGACTCCTATCTGTTTGTGAAGGTCCAGGCTGACTACGCTTCCGACGCTGAAGAATACCTGCTTCTGACGGACGAAGAATTCACCGACGCCGCCGCCCGTGGCGCGGAAAACCCCGAAGACGTCGAGGGTTTGAAGCGCGGGATTCTCACAGTGCGCGAGAACACGGAGCGCAAGTTTGGGGCGGCAAACTCCTACTATGCCGTTCGGGTCCGCACAGCTGGGGACAAAGACGCCAACCTTCTTCTCACCGAGTCGGGTCTTGAGAGGATTCGCCAGCGGGTAGAGAAGAACGCTGAAGACATAGAAGCCAACAAGGAAGGCTGGCTGGCCGACCTGTTTGATTGATTGGAGCCCTCATGACCAGAAATCTCCTCGTTTTCTCTTCCATCCTGCTGTTCGCGGGGTGTGGTGCGCAGAGGTCGGTTATACGCGACGCTGCCGTGTATCAAGCCGAACTCGACCAGTACGACAGATGGGCGACCGGACAGGCCGCTCACCTTCGCAAATTCATCGGTGAGCACTGTGAGTGTGGCTCCGATCCGGAAGGAGGACCCTTCGCCACCAGCGAGTGCAAAGAGGCAGCTGACTTCGTTCTTACGGTGGAGGCTCGTGCCGAGTGGCACAAGAGCATGAGCCTGTGGAACGCAGGTCTCCTGCAGGAGGAGCCACCCGCTTCTCCCCCTGCCATAGCCCCTCTCTCCTGTCCTCTCCCCCCAGCCGCTGAAGGGACGCAGCCATGAGCAACTTCGCAGACGTTCTGGACACTCTGGTGCCTCTGGTCGGTGACCTGGTGGTGGAAAAGGCCAAGGAAGAGATCAACAAGATCGCTGAGGACGCCGACGACCCCACCAAGCAGATAGTGTTCTCCCTCATGGCCGAAGCCGTCGGGGAGTTTGGGGAGTCCGGGCTGGACATAGCCGAGGCAGAGATCAAGCGACTTCTCAACGGACGCCCCGCTGACCTCGATTGGGCTTCCCCCCGCACCGCTTCAGATGCCGTGGCTCTGCTTCAGAACGCAGAACGCAGCAGGAAGAAGAAGGCCAAGGCGGCTATAGAGAAGGCCGGGAAGGTGTTTGGTGCCATCGGGGCGGTCTTCTTCAAGGCAGCTGTCAAGGGTGCCTTTTAATCCCGGTTGTCAGGCTCCACGCCCACCAACTTGGCAACCTCGTTGAACACGTCGTTGTGGGGGTCCCCGCCGATCTTCCCCACAACGACGTGTACACACTCATGTAGGACGACCTGCTCAAGGTATTCAAAGTCCTTGGCAGCTTCCGGAGACACGGACATTACCGCGTATGGCCGGATGTCGGTGGGAGGGTCGTTGAGACCTATCTTGTTGACGGGGAGCCTTATCTTGGAGAAACCTATGGAGTAGGCCGGGTTCTCCCTCTCCCCGGTCACTATCTCGTAGGCGGTGACGACCTTCTTCATGCAGGTCGACGCCAGAGGCACCAGCACTTTTCTGGTAGCTTCCCTTCTCGCCTCGAAGTTGGACTTCCAAGACTCGTACGGGGAGCAGTTTATTCCCATCTGGAACACTCTCTCCCAATGGTCGCCTATCTGCTCGAATTCTGCGGGTCTGCTCAGCCTGTCTGGCATTGTTATAACTGAGGTGTACCAGAATTTCCCGGACACACAAAACGGGAATTCCGCTCTGGCTATGTCGTACTGGTTGTTGGAAGGTATGGAGAACTGGAATCCGGAGAGCGGGTCGAAACGACATCTGAACCTGTCTGAGGTTGAGGCAACGGCAAAACAGATCGCCTCCAGCCCCGCATTCTCCCCGACCCAATAGTTTCTCTGCTCGCCCCAGTGAGAAAGGCTGTTCTTCAGCAGCTCTGAAGAAGCGGTGACCGGGGCCGCGTCCTCGGTTATCTTTCGGTCTGTGTACAGGTCTTTTGCGGCAACCTGGAACTTCTTGCCTTCCACCATCACGGTGTAGACGTGCGGTTCTCCGTACTTCTCGGATATAGCCAGAACCTTGGCTGGTTTGCCCCTGTATTTTGCCAATTTGTCGCCACAGACATAAGAAATCTCCACGGTCTTCCCGATCACGTTCTTCTTGGCAGGCTTTTCGCCTTCCACCGGGACTTCCTTGTCTGTGACCAGGTAGTTCATTTGATTTCTGTGCCTCTCTTAGTATAAGATACCCATAGAAGAATTAGTGGGGGTATGTCTTTCCCTCTTGTGCTTGTATGCAGCTTTGCTGCATACAAGGGAGATACTGTGCTATTGAGAAGGGAAGGCACTTTTTATTCAAGATTGGAACACGGCAACTACAAAGTCCTGGCCGATTCCAGCGGATTCAAGGTTCATTGGCCCACCGGGGTAAGAGCCTACCCTTCTGCCCGACAGACCATCATAGCAATAATCAACGGTGTCGAGTCCCCTACCCCAGAGTGCAGGGACCCCAAGATCACGTTCGACAGGTACTTCAAGACGAAGGTGAACAGGGTCAAAACAAGGTCATCCTTCGACATAGCGACCATAATCTCCGACGCCTCCCTGAGCATACAGAAACCTGCGAAGGTCGAGGTCATAAGCAGCCCTTGTATCAGCATAGAAGACAACACCAAGCTCGGAATAGACCTGAGCGTGTACCACCTCGACGTCAGAAGGCTCTTCTACGCCGGGTTCTCCAAGAGAGCCAAGAGCATGGGGTATGACCCAGAGGACGTCCTGCAAGAAGTCTACAAAGGTATCCTCGTCAGAAACAACGGAAAATGCCCCCACGATCCCCGCAAATCTTCCCTGGGCCACTACGTGCATATGGTGTCCTCTTGCATCCTGAGCAACTTCAACAGGAAGCACTCACGCATTCGGAACAACGAGTGGCTCGGAACCCTGAACGAAGAGGGGGAGGAAGTGGACTTCGCTCTGTCGAAGGACTTGGTTTCCCTTCCGGACCAGTTCAGTTCCGCCTTTGTGGGGTCATTTGCCGAGGGGCTTTCTCAAACTCTGGACAACGACCCAAGACTCCGGAATTTCGACAACGACTCTGTTAGATTTGTGATAGACCTCATGGCTTCCGGATACAAGAAGTCCGAGATCATAGAAAAGACAGGAATCAGCCAGTCTTCCCTCTCCAAGATAATGAGGGTGATACGGGCCACCTCAAGATACCTTTACGACCGTTAGTCAATTTATCAGGGGTGTACAGTAGAGGTACACCCACAATGCCAGAAAGCCCGGTGAAAATAAGAGGGGTATACGGAAAGCCCCTCCTGAAAAAGGGCGCAAGCATAGAAATGGACGCCGCTCACCTTGCACTGGCGGGTGACACACTTCTAAAGGCTGTCCAAGACGAGATAAAGAAGGACCAGGCAAAAGCTGCTGGTATGAAGGGTGGTTCGTACCCGAAAGCACCCGGCAGCAGGAACCCGGTGCCTCTTCCAAATACCCCCCGGTTCGTGGACTCCTTCTCCTGGCGAATAAAGGGAAAGTCGACCATAGAGATAGTGTCGAGTTGGCCGACTGCAGAGCTTCACACCGGGAAGACGACCTCAAAGGGCGTGGACTCTCCTCCTTCGAGAAAGGGGGCGACTCCCCCTTTCGAAATGTGGTGGCTTGTGAAGCCCAAGGTCAATGCAGTTCCAATAGTCACGTCGAGTGGTAACGTAATAATACGGTCTGCGCCCGCACCCGGCAACGCCTGGATACACCCAGGCTTCATGCGATACTCTTTCATAGAAAGAGGGGTGAAGAAGGGCAAGAAGAAATTCGCAGACGCCATAGCCAAAGAAATAGCCGAACGCATAGCCACAGAATTCAACTTCTTCAAGGAGAGACCTTGAAAGCCATCAGAAGCAACGAGAAGCTGACCATAGAGGATATAGGGAAGACCCTGTACCCAGGCCAGACTCTGTGGCTGGAAGAAGAGGAATACGAATCCTCTATATGTCTCAAGACCCTTCACAAGATGGGCAAGGTGCAGGTTGTGGAGGGCAAAAGACATAAAAAGCTGAAAGAGAGGACAGAAGCTTCAAACCGAGTCAACAGAGCCGCCCGAAAGTACAGGTCCCCTCCCCACCAGACCAAAACCCAGCCTGCCGAACCAGAGCCCAGCATGGTCACTGCAGAAGAAGCCAGAAGGCTGGCAGAGGTGGCAGCTAAGAGAGCAGCGGATAACGCCGTCGCACAACTCACCGCCAAGTTCACCGAATTCATGGAACGGTCAAACCCCGCCCCTGCCCCGGTCCCCACAGGGGGTATAGAACAGGCTGTGCGGCAGGCGGTGTCTCAGGCTTTGCAGTCGGCCAACGTGTCGAAGGGGTCCGTTCAGGGAACGGTTTCCAGCGCTCCTCCCTCGGTGGGCCCGGAGGAACCGATCTTCATCCCTGCGGGTATTGTCAAGCAAGACTCGGAAGACCTTTCCATAAACACCACCTCGTCCAAAGACGAAAACATTGATGACGCAGTAGCGGCACTCAAAGCTTTGAAGAAAAAGTAGGAGACTACCATGGCGGCCAAGAAGCAGCATACTCTCGGTACCGGGCTGGACATCGGAACGATGAACATCGTGTCTGCCCGAAGAGAGGGCGAAGACACCACCACCAACCGTGTGAGAGACGCCTTCTTGGACCTCGGAGAAGAGGCCAAGCGTATGCTCAAGCTGTCTGGTGTCAACTTCATAGACCGGGGAGAGGACGGTATCATCGTCGTCGGGGACGCCGCCATGGAAATGGCCAACGTCTTCGGTCGCGAAGCCCGTCGTCCCCTGTCTCAGGGCCTTATTGCTGCCGGGGAAATGGAAGCGCTCGACGTTCTCGGCGTCATGATCAAGAGCGTTCTCGGTGACCCCAAGGTCAAGGGAGAAGCCTGCTACTTCTCCGTTCCCGCCTCTCCTGTGGATGCCGACCGGGACGTCGTGTACCACCGGGGTGTGTTTGAGCGGATCGTGACCGAATGCGGGTACACCGCATACCCAAGCAACGAGGCCATGGCAATTATCTACGCGGAAACCGCCAAGGAGGGATTCTCTGGTCTGGGGATCTCTTTCGGTTCCGGAATGTGCAACCTCGCCTTGGCTGTCGTCGGTGTTGAGGGACTTTCCTTCAGCCTGGCTAGATGCTTGGCGGCTGACTTTCCTGTGGTCACCCCTCTTGGGATGACACCCATCAAGGATATAGAGAAAGGGTCTTTGGTCCTAGATGCGCTTGGAAATTTTGTTGAAGTGTTGGAGGTATTCAACAATGGTCCGCGAGAAGTGCTGACGCAGATCACTTTGAAACATCTGTCTGGGTTCCCCATGAGAATGACTCCAGACCATAAGGTGTTTGTAAAACGCCGTTTTGGTTGGGAATGGGAAGAAGCTTCGGCTATCAAAGAAGGAGACATTCTGGGTATTCCGGTTATCGCTCAAAGTAGCAACAAATACCGGTCCTACTACTTTGGGAGAAGCGAAGGAAAAGATTTGACAGTAGCAGGAAGTCGCAACCTTGGGCGTTTCTTGGGGTTTTTCCTTGGTGACGGTTCTTGCGGTGGTCCTCATAAAGACGGCCCAAGATACGTACAACTTGCTATCAACAGGGAACACCAGCATCTCGTTGAAAAGTACACAGAGGTATGTCGAACACTGTTCCACCGGGAAGTTCAAATCAGCAACGGGACCGACGAGAACCTTACACGGATGAAACTTCATGTATCGCTCGTAGCCCGACACATGAAGAAAAAATTTTATTCAAGCACAGGCGATAAAGTCTGTCCCTTGGACTTGTCTGCCATGTCGGACCAAATGGCCTTGGGGATAATAGAAGGTCTCTTTGACAGTGACGGACACACGGAACCCAAACGACGGACGTTTACTAACACTTCACAGTCCCTTGTTGTTTTGATGCACCACCTACTGAACCGGTTTGGGATTAGACACTCAATACAAAACAGGGGTACTCGGCTGGGTGGTACCAATGCCAAGGGTGTTCAGTTCCAAGGTCGGAAGGATGCCTACGAAGTTCGGGTGGATGGCCATGTCGCTAACAACCTACTGAACACTCTGTTGTCTGTTGAAGGTCACTGTGTTTTCGATCAACATCCTGATTTCATGTTGTACGAGGTTTCTTCTGTTGAAGAAGCAGCATACACAGGGGACGTTTACGATCTTCGAGTAGATTCTCCGCATTCGTCCTTCTCTTCTTATGGGGCGGTCGTTCACAACTGCGGAGACTGGATCGACGCCGGAGCCGCCAAGGCAACCGGAAGCACCAAGAGCCGAATTTGCGCCCTCAAGGAGAAGGGCGTGGACCTCATGGCCCCAGAGGGAAGAGAGCAGGAAGCTCTGGCGCTGTACTACAAGGCGCTGATCGAATACTGCATCGACCAGACGGCCAAGGAGTTCGACAAGATCAAGGACCGCTTTGCTCTGCCGAAGCCCATCCCCATCGTCATCAGCGGTGGTACCTCCCTCGCTGGGAACTTCGTTCCCTTCTTCGAGCAGGTGTTCGCAAAGAAGCGCAAGCGTTTCCCCATCGAAGTGAGTGAGATCCGTCACGCCTCCGACCCACTCAACGCAGTGGCTCGTGGACTGCTGATTCAGGCCATGCAGGAGGAAGAATAATGAGAGGATCCTCCAAAAAGAAGAGAGGAAACTGGTTCTCTCGGATGTGGAAGAGCATCCAGAGGAGTGCACCCAAGGTGTACAAGGAAGTGGGAGAAACCGGAAAGGAAGTCAACGAAGCCGTGGAGCAGGTGCAGGAGGCTGTTGAAGCCGTCAAATCTGCAGATTCCGTAGCCGACGTTGCGGGGGTTGTGGCGGAAGTCGAAGAGGCTGTAGAAGAGGTCAAGGAAGCTGTAGAACAGACCAAAGACCTGTCGTCCATGACCAAGGACGAACTCCGCAAGGTAGCCAAGAAGCGCGGCGTGAAGAAGTGGTACGACCTCAACAAGAAACAGTTGGTGGAAGCCCTCTCCGAATAGCGTTAGGTCGCCTATAAGTGCCGTCCGGTAAGAATCCGGAGACCAATATGGGCAACGACAACTTCTGGGACAAGCTGGTAGAAGGAAGCAACAGCCTTTTCGCCTCTTCCATAGACTCCCACTTCAGTGACCCCTCCGATAGTTTCGTTTCGGTCAGGGGACTCACCGACAAGATGCGTTCCGCCAACGCCCTCCGCCTCCCGGTGGAGGCTGGCACCAAAGTCGTGTTTGCGGGAGGTATGGGTGCCTACCTCTCCTACGAGGACTGTCCCTCAGAGGGCTCAGTAGGTGAGGTGGTGAAGGTCAGGTCAGCCGCAGGCGACATCACCCACCACGACGGGAAAGTGTTCGTTCAGTGGAATGACGGCAAATTCCGTGGTATCCACGCCGAGCACTTGCGGCTGGCGTCCAGCGGGAAGACCCCCTGGATCTACATGTCCAATTCCCAGAGGCAGAGGGCAGCCAAGCACTGGACCAAAGAGAGGGAGTTGGCTGAACACGTCTGGGAAGACCCGAGTAGGCTCAAAGAGGTGATTATCTCAGCCGCCAGAGACGGTCTTGTGTGGGATGGGAAAAAGTACGTTCCAGACGTGTTCGACCCGAAACGTCACGTGATGATGAAGAGGGTCGCGTTTTCGGGTGCAGACCCAGACCTGCCCCTGAGGCAGAGGCAGGAACAGGCAAAGCAGATAATGGACGCCCTTAGTCTGCTGGCGCACCACAGGGTGAAGCCGAAGGTCTCCACCAACCCCGAAGGTTGGACCATAGTGGAGATACCCGCCACCACGAGTATGTCTGCGGCCTACATCGAGAACCATCTTGACGAGCAGCTCGGCAGAAGGACCCCGTTCACCGTGGAAAGCGGTGGGTCCAAGGTCTACGTCGTGGTTGGGGAAGACGAGAGGAACCAGCGCTCCGCCTCGGACCTCAAATCCCAATTCGAGAAGGTCAAGAACCTCGCCAAGAAGAAGCCCGACAACAAGTTCCTGAAGGGCCTGCTGAAGCAGATGGCCGACGAGGGTTTCTCCCCCACCGACAAGCAGATGAAGGTGGTCAAGGAGATCGAAGAAGAGGCCAAGCAGCAGACCGAAATGAAGAAGGAGCTGAAGTCCCTCAAGAGCGCCCGGAGAATTCGAGTCTCAAGCCTCGGTGACCTCACGCAGTTCCTGAAGAGAGCCGACGGCAAGCTGATCCACAAGTCCACCAATGACTTGTGGTCCTATTCCAAGGACGCAGATGGCAACTTCCTCGTTGAACGCCTGTTCGACGGCAACGGCGAACCTCTGAAAGGGTGAGAAGTGCAGCGCAATTCCGCTCGTAGAATCGCTCGCAGATTCAGAGAACAACTGGAAAAGGCCACCCAGCTTAGCCAGATCGACCCAGATTTGGCCAAAGCCGTGTCTATATCTGGATTGGACGACTACAACACCAACGACGACAAAGTCAAAATCAAGCAGGTATCCGTAAACTCCACGGACCTCGGTCCTTCTCAGTCGACCATGAGGATAGACGACGTTTTGGGCAACGCTCTGGATATGCTGTTGAGCAACGTCACTACTCCCTTGAATCTGGGTGCCATAACCTCTTCAGACAACAGAATCATGGACGGGCACCACAGGTGGGCGGCTTCCATAATAGCCTTCGGCAAAGATGCCAAGGTGAAGGTCTGGAAGTCGGACATACCGGGTGATAAGCTCATAAGGGTCTTGAATCTTGTCACCAAGGGGATACTTGGTAGGAACAAAGGGAACTCCGGTTCCGCCTCCATAAACGACTTGAACCCCGCCAAGGTCAGAAAGCACCTTGAGGATTACGCTGTCAGGGGAAGGAGCAGCAAATATCTGGAGTTCACCCCCGGTGAATTCCGAGAGTTTATGGAATGGGAATTCGGGTCTCTGGAGGCGGGTATAGACATTCTGTCCAAGAGAGCTGCCCTAATAAACAAGTCCATACCCAGCTGGGCCCCCGACAGGTCCGATATGCCAGTCATCCTGACCAAGGAGATCCCCAGTGTTTCGAGCACACTGGGAGAGGGCTTGGTAGACTGGAGTGAGCCGTTTTCGGATGAAGTCAAGACCGGTAGTCCGTCTATAAGAAACGGTACTGGTAAGGACGCGCCAATGACTTCAAACAGCAAGAAGATAGCTGCGGCTTACGCCGAGAGCAAAGGTATGCTCAGGGTCGCTGGTGAAGTCAGGTTCATCAAGGACCGATCCGGAGACAAAGGCGAGTGGGCTTTTAGCCCCCCAGGCGCTTCTGAGAGAGACATAGGAAGCGATTTCGAATTCCGCCCTTCCTTCGCAAAGCCCTTGGCGGCTGCTCTCAGGTCGTCCCTCATGGCTCTGGGGCATGCGCAGTCAGCAGCCACCACCTTCACCAAGATAAAGTCCAGGAACGTGAGTCCGGACGGAAACCTCGGTGGTAAGGGCTATATTCAGAAGATAACCGATATACGTCGGTCTTTCATGAACTGCGTGGAAGCTCTTTCTGCCATATCCGACACCCTGTACGACGAAATCAGCGCCCCTCACTGGCAACCTGGGCCGGATATGGGCAACCGGGAGCGGGAAGAAGTCGAAGAGATCATGGAAGAGGCAGAGGAGATCCGCGAAGACCCTGAGTCCTGGGCAGAAGAACAAGAAGATGAACCCACAGGGAAAACCGCCAAGCTCAACAATCTTTCGGCACCAAGTAGAGTGGCGTCCAGGTACACAAGGGAGAAGTCCAATGTCTAAGGACATAACATCGCTGGACATTCTGGCGGAAGCCCACCTTCCCTCCGACCTCATGACCCCTTCCCTGGGATCCAACTACGGCATGGACGGGTACCCCGATATGCAGTACGGGATGGGGGTTTTGGACGCCGTGTTTGACCAGGACCTGCAGCCCTCCCCGGCTTTCCCCACCGGAGTCCAGAAGGGAGCTTCTGTGGAGGCCATGGACCTCAGTGGGATGATGGGGGAGAATCTGGCTGACCTGGACTGGCTTGACCCTTCCCAGCTCCCAGCCCTTGAGAGGCTCCCTGAGTCTCCTGAGAGCATCCCGGAGTTGGTGGACGCTTGGGGGGTTCACCGCAGGACGGATGGAATCAACGTCGCTTCCCACCAGACTGACCTCGCCTATGCGAGGGGAACCCAGAACCTCTCCTCTCCCAAGAAGAAGGCCACGACTCGTACCATAGAGAAGGTGGTCACCCACGCCATGCGCAGGTCCATAGAGGGACAGCACATAGGCAGGGTCGTCAAGGAAGCTGCGGAGAGCATGGGATACGAAATGGAGCGGGTGGTTCCCCTCCTCCGTCGTGTAGCGGAAGACCACGGGCTGGCAGGAAGAGTGTTCATCCGGGCCTCTGCCTATCCGGGTTGGGGGACCGGGAAGTGGAAGAACCACGCGAAGAAGCATGCCAAAGAAGCAAAGTACATCGTCGTGTCCAAGCGTGACAAGAAGCAGGCCGTCTGGATTCAGAACGGTCGTTGCGCCTTCACGGGCAAACTGGCGGTCACTGAGGTTCCCTGGGATAAGGCCCATAAGTTCTACGCACCGAGACTGGAGGCCACCGGAAGAAGAGTCGCCTCCGGGGACGAGCGCAACTCGCTGAGAGAGGCTTTCCTTTCGCAGCCCTTCAAGCCTGAGGCTGACGCAGGGTATTTGCCCACCCACAAGACTCCCGACCAGCGGGTGTCCAGCGAAGAGGCAAGGAAGCAGTTCGCTTCCCATGAATCCAAGAGGGTGGTGCTGGAGAACACGAAGCACGAGTCCAGAAGAAGGTCCGCTGCGGTTTCCAAGATCATGAAGATGGAAAGAGATTCCATCATCCCTGCAGGTTCCGCAAAGAAGATAGCCTCTTCTGGTGTCGGGCCCGTGGAGATGCTGAAGAGAGCAGCGAGGCTGGCATCCGGGTCCAAGAAGTCTGTGTACTCCACCAACACGGAGAAGAACGCACAGTCCCTTTTCTCGGCCCAGCAGTCGGACAGAAGGTCTCTGGCAAACCAGGAACGCAACACCGTCCTGAGGAAGGCCAGCAACGACAAGGCCATGAAGTCCGTAAAGGCCATGCTCAAGAAGGGGCAGACCACAGAGTCCAGAGTCAGAGAGCTGATGGCTTCCCACAAGGACATAAGGAAAGTCGCCAGCGTACTCTCCCAAGAGGTTGCCCTCTCTTCTGTGGAAAGCAGGGAGTACAAGGGGTCTGAATTCGTGTCGGCCTCTCTCAACAACTCGGAGAGTATGTCGATCTCAAACGAGAGCACCGAACTCATGAAGGTGGCTCAGGCAGGGGACTGCTCTGTCGCCGAAATAGAGGGCATGCTCAGAACCCTGAAGAAGGCCATGAGCGAGGGCATGGCTGGCAGGGACCTCGACCATTACCTTTCCAATAGGTTCTCCAACAGACTCATGAAGGCCGCTTCCGGGCTCGTGTCCAAAGAGCGGGAAGAACACGAGGGTCTGGCTGGGTTTGTCTACGTGGAAGCCAGCGCTTACGCCTCGACAAGTGGAACCAAGGGCTGTGACGCCGGGGGACTGAAGCACAGGGCTAACCAAATCCCAAGTGTTCGCAAGATGGCGAGGTGCTCTTCCTGCACCCTGGCCCGTTGTATGCCGGATGGAACCATAAAGTGCGGCGCGTACAACAAGATCTTGGTTGGGGCCAAGGACCTGTCCGGTGACGAAACGGCAAAAATCAAGAAGGCCAACATCAAGTCTTCCAACATGACCGATGCTGAGGCCACCGCGAGTCTGTTCGCCCCGGCTTATGACCCCTCTGAATTCGGGCTGTCCAACAACAACCTGGAAGACGTCAACTTCAGTTCCGTTGAAAACGAGAAGATGGCAGAAGTCGTATTCGGGGACTGGGAGATAGGCTTCTAATAGCCTGGGTGTATGGTGTGGCTCAACCCATACCACGGAGAGAAGTATGCCCAGACTCGAAGTCTACGACTTTGACGACACCCTTATCAAGTCCAAGGGAATCATCAAGCTGAATCGGGGAGGCAACGAGGTTGTGTATCCCACCGAGACCTTCCCCAATTATACCAGTGAGCCCGGTGACCTTCTGGATTTCACCGACCTCAACGACCTCTCTGGGGTCAGGCTCATGCTGGAATACTGGGACAAGATGGTGAAGGGGTCCCGCTCGGATGATGTGGACGTCCTTATCCTCACCTCCCGTCCTCCCGGTGCCGCCTCCGCGATTGGTAAGCTCCTCGCCAAGTTCGGTATTGAGGGGGTTTCCATCGAGGCCCTCGGTTCCGGCAAGCCCACCTGCAAGGTCAACAAGATCAAGAGCATGGTCGAATCGAACGGATACGATTCGGTTTTCTTCGTAGACGACAACCCCCTCAACACCAAGTCTGTGTCTGAGTGGGCGAAGGAAGCAGAAGTGTCTGTCGAAGTCTCCGAAACTCAGGAGTGTGAAACCTCCTACGTGATCGGGAATTTCGAATCCAACGATGGGGAAGTCTGGACTCTTGAAATCCCCCGTTAGGCTCTCTATACCCGAGTTCCGTTAATCGGTCTATAACCCTGTTATGGCAGTTACGGAGCTTCAAAATGCAGAGAATAGCCAGCAAGATCGCTGCCCAGTACTGGTTCGCAAATCTCAAGAAGTTTGCTGGGCCTCTCACGGACGTCAAACACCTCAGGAACCAGGCCGTATTCATGATGGGTGCAGGCGGTTCCGGTAAGAGCTATGTAGCCAAGCGCTGGCTCAAGTACGCACCGGGGGGCGGTTCAACTGGCCTCAGCGAAGAGCAGTTCAAGGCTCAGGAGCCGGGTGCGCTTGACGAGAAGTCCCGTGGGCTGACCAACCTCAACTTCGAGAGAGCGGTCAAGGTCCTGCAGGACAAGGGGTTCTTGATCGAACTCAACGACGGAAACGACCAGGCACAGATCCCCTTCAAGCTGTACAGCTACGACAACGAGGGCCGGGAGCAGGAGATCGACCCCTCGGATTGGAAGGACCAGCTTCCCCCCGCCATCTTCAAAGAGGTGGAAGGTCTGGAGGAGGTTATCTTCGGGTCCCCGATTCACGAGCTTCCCTCTTACTGGCGTCAGGTCAACCCCGACGTTTACAAGGAAGAGCTGAAGGGGTATCTGGAGTCCGAGCCTGGGTACGTCCACGAGATGTCTTCTGCTATGAACAAGGCGTATTTCCAGGCTGCTGTGGAGTCCGGTGACCCCCTGCTGGTGGACGGTACTGGCACCAACTTCAACAAGATGAAGAACTGGATCGAGACGTCTCAGGACTATGGGTATCGGGCTTCTCTGGTGTGGGTGTACGTCCCTCTCACCATCAACCAGATCCGCAACGCGACCCGTGCCCGGAAGGTGGACCCGAACACCGTGACCTATCAGTTCCGGAAGATCTCCGACAACTTCGACAAGCTCAAGAGCGTGGCGAATAAGTCCAAGAAGGTCGACAACCGCAACGACTCGTCCGACTTCAAGAAGTGGGATGCGGAGCACGAAGAGATCAACAACTTCATCAACCGCAAGACCGCGTATCCCAACCTGTTCGAATACATCAAGGCGGTTGCCCCTGACGAGCTGTCCGACTACGGAGCGGTGCTCAGGAAGTACACCTGATTCCTATCCACCTTTGGGTTCACTGAAGGTGGGTATGAGGGTTATCAGGTCATCCGGGTGCACAGCTGTGACGCTGAACCCGATCTTCCGCAGAGTGCGGTTGTAGGCTCTCATTATTATGGGCTTGTCGTCGCAGAACACCGCTTCCCTGTATCCGTCCTTGTAAAGTTGCTTCAGGGGACTGATGAAGTGCCCGTCTTTTGACCAAACTTCGTCAGCTGCGGATTTGACGTGGCGCGGTACTTCGGTGCCAGACACCACTATTATCATACACCCCTCTGGGTGCTTTTCTCTCAGCGCACCTATGTAGTCGACAGGTGACGGAAGGGTGTCCAGCGTCCCGCGAAAGTCGAGCAGATAGAGGGTCATACACCCCATCCGGGTATAACTGCGCTATTGACCTTCAGGGGGAGTCAATTGTCGCTCAGTTGCTTCATGACCTTGAATTCCCTGCTCGCCCTCTTCAGCGATTCCCTGGACAGGGCGAGCACGTGTTTGCATGCTCCCCCGCTCCGCTTGGCGCTGTGGCAGTCACAGCTGTAACCCTTGACCCTGCGTCCCACGACCGGACCCAAAGTCACCGTGTAGACCTTCTTGGAAGAAGAAGACACACAGCTGGACCTGACCCCTCCGTCTGCAGACGTGTGGGTGTTGAACAGCTTCACGCTCTTGGACCTTTCGAGCTTCTTGGGGTCGGCCAGCTCAAGAAGGATCATGAAAGCAACGCCGCTGTCGAGGAGACCAAGGATTATTCGTTCTGTTTGCATGGTAGTCTATACAGACTTCTGTCCTCCGTTATACCCTTTATAAGGCTCTGTAACTGAGAACAGGGAATCAGATATGCGAAGAAAGCCAAGTGTCCACAAAGTTGCCTTGCTCCACGTCGCCAAGGACCTGCCCAAGAACGTTGAGAGGTACGTCCAGGAGGGTCTGGATAAGGGCATGGACGAGGGTAAAGCCTGGGCTATTGCTTGGAGTCGTTACTGCAAGTATAAGGAGCCCGGTTCCCCCCACTGCCAGATGGAAACCTCCGAGTACCTGCCCAACCAGGGGAAGAAGACCGCCAGTGACTAACACATAGTCAGGGGTTACATAAGGCTTATCATGGACAAGGCAGTCGCTATTGCTGGATACAAAGTCACAAAGAAGGGTCCCATATCCTTCGTGGCCGTCAACACCCAGAAAGGTGTGGAGGTGGTTGCCGACTCCAGGAGGAAGACCATGAGCATGTTCTCTCTGGAATCTGGTGCTCTCATAAAGTCTATGGAACTTACTGGTATCCCTCTCAAGGATTCCTACTTCTTCGTGCGGGCAGAGTAGATTCCCATGAATTCATCGAAGTCGAGGGACAACCTCCAGGAACTCTGGGGCAGGACCATAATTGGCGAAGAGGCCCTTCCCGGAGGCAGAGCTAAAGGAAAGAAGCCCTCTGACTTCGACCAGGACGAACTCGATGCCGGGATCAAGGTCGAGCACGAGCACTTGGTTGGAGGCGGGTACTCCAAGCAGGAGACTGAGGATATAGCTCGTGAGATTGCCATGGATCACCTCACGGAGATCCCGGACTATTACACCCGTCTGGACAAGATGGAGTCCGAAGCGGGTGTGAAGGTCGCTTCTGTCCCGAAGAAGTACGAGCACATCGACTTCAAGCCTCCCCAGGGAGTTGCAGACGCTGCAGCGAAGGGGTTGGAACTGCGCCAGAAGGCAAATCCTTCAAACAGGGGTGGACTCACCACCGAAGAGGCCAGCAAAGAAGGCATAGGGTCCGGGGTTCAACGTGCAGTCAACCTGAAGAACAGGAACAACGTCACCCCCAAGGTCATCAAGCAGATGAAAGGCTTCCTGTCCCGCTCGGAGAAGTCCAGCGAGATCAGCGCCGAGAACAAGGGCACTCCGTGGAACGACAAGGGTTACGTCGCATGGCTGCTCTGGGGTGGTGACCCCGCGAAGGCGTGGGTCAGCAAAGTCATAAAGCAGATGGAAGCCGCCGACGAGAAGGAGAAGCAGTCGAAGCAGGCTGCGCTCATGGAGCGGTGGGGGTCGATGCTCGTCACAGCAGACGAGAACGAGCCGACCAACACGCGGATTGCCCTCATCAGCATCTACAACGCCTGGCCGAATCCCCCGGACCATGAGGACTGGAGGCTCACTGGCGTCCACGGACTGCTCTCCAGCCTGACGGCCTACGAGTGGGCCTTGGTCAACGACATGATTCGAAGTCAGGAGAGGATTCTGGTGACGGATCGGGGGTTCGACTTCAACGGCTACTCCGTGGATGCGGATGCCATTGGTGAGCTGCAGGCGGCTGGCTACCTCGCGGAGGCCGAGGACGGCTTCATCGGCCTCTCTGACGAGCTGGTCGGCAAGATGCAGCTCTACAAGACGGCGACCAACACGCCTACATTCGACAAGAAGAAGGCACGACTTCAGCGAATCCAGATGAAGCGGGAGGCAGCTGCAAAGCTCCGCTCCTCACGGCGAGGCGAAAGTGACTGACCCCAAACGCATAGTTGCTCGCTACAAGCAGGGTGGTGTGTACAAGCCCCTGTCAGAGGCCGACACCAGAACCAGGAAGATCCTGGAAGTCCCCACCCCCGTTTGGCTGGACAGGGAATATCCGTACGTTTCTCCTCCGGGCAAAGACCAGACCATAGCTGAGCTGGATTACCTCGTCTCGCTTATACCTCTCCGTGAAAAGTGGGGGGCCTTTATCAAGGAAGCTGACGAGGATATGGCGGGCCTCTTCGTTAAACTCTGCGGAGAAATTGGAGCCCCCTGCGACGAGCAATCCTTGCGAAGGATGACACTCGAAGCCTTCATTCTGATCACCAAGATGAAGTGGATGTACAACCGCCCCAGACCATATCAGGTTGCGGCGGAGTACAACCGACTTTCAGGTCAGGGTGGGGTGGAGAAGCCGGGTGACTTTTCAGTCATGGGCAGCGTCACCGCACACACCCCGGCATACCCAAGTGGCCACACCATCCAGGCATACCTTCTGGCTTCGCGCCTGAGTGAAGTAGCCCCCCAGCACCGCAAGGCTTTCATGGACTTGGCCCACGCCATTTCTTTCAGCCGTGCTGTGGGTGGATACCACTGGCCGAGTGACCTGACATTCGCCAAGGACGTGTTCCGCCACATAGTCATGCCCCATATGCCTGCGAGCGTACGAGTCGCGGCCAAGTACAAGAGCAAGAAGGAAGTCCCCACCAAGAATGGCGACACCAAGACTGTGTACGAGTACTCGGACGCCCAGGTTGCTCACCGACACAGGGAAAAGGCCAAGAGGGTGGAGTCCCTGAGGAAGGGGATAGACAAAATCAGGTCCCAGGCCAAGAAGGACCTGAAGTCAGACGACCCAAAGACCAGACTCACAGCTCTGGCCGTCCTGCTCATAGACCAGACCTATGAGCGTACCGGAAACGAGGATACAGCAGAAGAGTCCGGTAGATTCGGCGTCACCAGCTGGCGTACGAAGCACGTGAGTATAAACGGCAACACCGCCACCATAAAGTACAACGGGAAGTCCGACGTACCCCAAGAAAAGAAGGTCACGGACCCGGCTGTGGTTTCGGCTCTGAAGGCGGCGACCAAAGGCAAGAAGGGGGAGGAGAGGGTATTCTGTGAGGGGGAGGACTGCACCGTAAAGGGCAAGGACGTCAACGAGTACCTGAAGCCGTTCGATGTGACCGCCAAGGACATCCGGGGAATGCATGCCAACGAGGAAATGAAGCGTGTGCTATCCGAGATCAGAAAGAAGGGCCCCCAGCTTCCGAATGGTAGAAAAGAAAAGGACAAGATACTGAGGGAAGAGTTCAAAAAAGCTCTGGAGGAGACCGCCAAGATAGTGGGGCACGAGCCCTCCACACTCAAAAGCCATTATCTGGTCCCGAAGTTCGAAGACTCCTTCATGCACGACGGTTCAATAATCAAGGAACTCCACAAAAAGTCCTCAACCGCTGCCTCATTGGCGGCGCGTTGGGCCTCGTCCTCCCTGTCTGACTCGGAAAAGGAAAACAGGGAAGACGAGAGACTGGTCCGAACCTCCCCAAAGAAGAAGCCCCCGAGGCGTGACCTGGAGCGCGGCTACGTCAAGGACAAGGACACTTCCGAGGAAGACCCGGACAAGAAGCAGGACAAGAAGGACAGGTCCCAGAATTACAAAGACGCCATTAGAAGGGTCATGGGGGCAGACAAAATTCCCATGGTCCTCAAGGATACTGGCAAGATCGTAATGGTCACGCAGGAAACTGTGGACCAGAATCCAGGGAAGTACAGGGAACCAGATGACTCGGAAGACGAAGGTTCTGGTTCGGAGGATCCCCCCAAAGAGGAAGTCACGGTCAAATCCCTGAAGGAATCCCTGGTGTCGGAATTCTCAGGGTTGAGTTCCAAGGACTCGGCGGAAAGAGAGAAGGCCGTCAGCAATCTGGTGGGGCAACTCGAAAAGAACCTGAGCGAGTTTGTGGACTCCCCGGCTTCGGTGGACGACCAGATGCGCAAAGAGCTTTCTACCATGGTCGGAGGCATAAGCCAAGACGAGTTGGACGCTCTCGTGCTTGAGGCACAGGAAGCAGTTCTGGGCGAGGAAAAGCTGAAGGACCCTGAGCACCAGACCACAGAAGAGGAAGCCCGCCAGATAGAGGAGGAGTTCACCAAGGCTTTCGTCAAGGAGTTCAGGGCCGAAGTAAAGAAGATGAACGATAAAGCCACCTCCCGGAATGAGGCCCAGGCCAAGAAGCAGAAAGAAGACGACGACAACCGGGTGGTGACTGACTTGAAGGGGGAAGAAGCAGATGCCATGAACAGGCACATGTTCGAAATCACCAAGTCTTCAGTGGCGAAGTACAGAGAGATAGAAGAACAGAAGGAAAGGGACTCAGCGCTGAAGGAGATAGAGAGTCAGATAAAGGAGTACCCAGAGGGCTCCAAGAAGAGGCTGGAGCTGGAGGCCGAAAAGAGAGGGCTGATAATATCCAACATTCTGGTTGACGGGCCGGATGCGAAGGGGGTGGGTCCCTCTATGTCTGTCATGGTGCAGGCCGCTGAGGAGCTTGGCAGGCTTGACGACTTCTTGGAACTCAGCCTGCTCGGAGGCAAGGAAAACAATTCCGCCGAAAACCAACAGCAGTTCAGGGACGTTCTGGCCGACGTAGGGGTGGAAGAGCTTCACAAGTTCATGCCCGACGATTTCCCGGCGAAGGGGGCTATAGAGGCCATCAGCGGATCCGCCATAACCCGTATGCCCCCGGACCTCAGGTCCGAAATCCAGGAAATGATAATAGACTCCATTGTGACCGGGATAGTGTTCACAGATGCCTCTCTGAACGAGTCAGAACCTGCGGACGCTCCGGTTTCCGAAAAGAACCTGTCGGATATAGACCTGAGCGAAAACCCAGCCTACAAGGCCATACTCGATAGAATCAAGAAGATGATGGAGAGACTCAAAAAGTTGGAGATTTTCAAAAAATAGGGATCCACGGTATAATTTATAACCTCAGGTACTTCTCTCGTCGTTAGGGCTTCTATTGAGATACTCAAATGATAGGAAATCTTCTATACAAAACCCATCTGGGAGAACTCGTAATGTCCAAGCTTACTCGTGAAGGTGCTCGCGATCTCACCTCCACCATTGACCGTGTTGCTTCTGCTGTGCAGGAGAACGCTGCCCTTCTCGGCATCGATCCCAAGATCGCTATGGACTTCGCGTACCGCTGCGATATAATCTCGGACGCCGTGGAGACTCAGGCCATCGCCAACTTCCCGAAGAACGCCGACGTGGCGGAGGAGATCGGAGAGGTTGAGCCCGGTCCCGTCGTGGACGGCGAGGTGGACCACGACGCTGATGGTCATTTCACCCAGGAGCAGTTCCACCAGTTGACAGACATCGCGGAGAAGTTCGCTTCCGCCATCGTCACCGCTGGTCGGGTCGCCACCACTGATACCAAGAATCACGACTTCTTCAACCTCACCAAGTGAGAGTACACCTTGGGCAGGGTAAACGCCAACAACTACGTTGACTACCAGGAGAGAGCCAAAGAGTTCTCTCCTGGCGACGTGGTAGTGCCTTTCGGAGCGTGGGACGCTCAGGGCGGCAGAGTAACTGCCGTATGGCCTGCCATAGGTATGGCGGATGTAGAGTTCCCCAACGGAAACAGAAGATTCCCCGTAGAGGACTTGCAGCGTATCACCCCAGGTGGTAACGCTAACCCCCCTACAACCGACTCCGCCCCTGGTGGCCAGCCCACAGTCCAAGTTCCCGGTGGTCCCTCCATAGACAGAGTGGCCAGAGCATTCGAGAAGAAGGCGATATATTGGGCTGGTAGGGACCGCCAGTACAAGATGACCCGCCCTGAGCTGGAAGCAGGTTCCCCTTGCTGCCCCAAGTGTGGTCAAGGACACAACCTCGGTAGAGCAATCTACAAGAGGAGAGATGGGTCCAGCGAAAGGCTTCTCGGTTGCAAGAACTGTCTGTTCCTAATAAAAGAGCAAGACATAATCAACGTGGGTGGTGCATAGTGGCGTTCTTGAAGAAGGCAAACGCCATGGTCGTGCACCCCCGGATTTCGGGGCGTGGTTGGGGAGGCATCAGAAAGGTCGCCTCTGCGGGGTCGTCCCGCAACCTGACTGACCAGGCCAAAGAGATCCTCGGTCAGCCGCTACACAGCGACACCCACCTTGTGACCCACTGTACCATCGTTGCTTCGGTAGACACCGACTTCCTGCCGAATGCGAAGCTGGGTCACATAAAGGTCGGGTCCAAGACTATAAACCGGAAGTGGGCTGACTACCTTATCAAGCCCCAGTGCTCCCAGTTCGTCAACAACAACGGCGATTCCTGGTCCCGCGAAGTTCTCCGGATGGCGTACCCGACCTTCATCGGGGCGCATAACTTCCAAGAGCACGTCCAGATAGAGGAACAGTCGAAGGGTCGGATCATCGACGCGGTGGCTCGCGACATAGGTGACTCCCTGTACATCGACATCCTCGTAGCCACGGACCGCAAGCACGGGGTCCTGGTGCAGGACATCGAGTCGGGCAAGATGGCCACCCTTTCTATGGGCTGCACCACCGACTTCACGATCTGCACCAAGTGCGGCCACTACGCAGTGGACGAGACTGAGCTTTGCGACCACATCAAGTATGCCAAGCTGAACACCTTCATGGACGACAGCGGCCAGAAGCGAGTGATAGCTGAGCTTTGTGGTCACCAGACCTACGACGAGAACCCAGACGCTCCCGGTGGAGTCCGGTTCATAGAGGCGTCCTGGGTTGCAGTCCCCGCTTTCCCTGGCGCTGTGATGCGCAACGTCCTGTCTCCCGGCGAAGTTTCCGACGAGCAGGTTCGCAAAGTCCTTGCCTCGCCTCCTCCCCAGTGGTCGGAGAGCGCCATAGCCAAAGCCGCAAAGATTCAGGTGCCCTCCAGCTCGTACCGGAAAGCCTTATTCGATGAAGAGGACGACGAAGAGGGCGAGGAAGGCGCACCTGAAGCTCCCTCGAAGCCGTTCCAGGACGTCGAGGACGAAGTTTACGAAGCTCTCAAGAAAAGAGTGAAGGAGCGTATTCGCTCCGACCTGGCTGGTACCGAGGAACCCGGTGCCGTGATGGAGCCCAACGACAACATAATAAGGGAGGCTTCCAACCGGAACCTGTACCTGAAGTCGTTGGAAACCATCACCAGGGTGGCGTCAAGCAAGCAACACTTTGTGGATGGTCTGAAGAGAACCAACGAAACCTTTGGTATCATTGTTCCCGACCGACTCTACAGAATCGCTTCCAGACTTGGACCTATACACAATCACTCTTCTGCTAGAGAGTATCAGAAGTCTTGTTTGGGCCTGAGCCCAACTATCACCCCTGCCGAACTCCGGGTTGTTGTCCGGCTCGGCACCCTGCTATCCCGTTGGGACAGCAACAACAACCCCAACAGAACTAACTGAATAGGAGTTCGTCATGAGTCGCCAGCGTCTTACCTGGACCAAGAAAGCAGAGAGCAGCATGCCTTCGGGAGAGCCCGCTTCCCCCGCGTACCAGCCCGAGAAGGGTGTGGATGCGTACGGCATGGATTCCGACTTCGGAGCCACCCCCAACCCCGGCCCATACCCCGACAGCGAGCACCCCGCTACGCCCGACGAGGGTCCCGCCAGCCCCGCTTACAAGGCTGCTGCGCTGGAGCGCAAAGCTGCCAAGTGCCTCCGCGTCGCCACGGCCATGCTGGGTAAGGAAGCCTCTACCGAGGACATCGAGAACCAGGCCCTGATTCTCATGGACCTTCCGGATCGCGTCATCCACGCCAGCCTCGTCCGCATAGGCAAGGCTTCCGTCAAGGAAGAGGAAGAGAAGGCCGCAGAGACTCTGCAGGAAGAGGCAGAGGACAAAGCTGCTGAGAAGTCCGAGAAGAAGGCTTCCCGTCTGGAGAGCCGCATCGCTCGCATCGAGCGCATCCTCGTCAAGCTTGCTGGTGAAGACGGCAAGGAGGAAGAGGAGAAGGCTGCTGAGAGCATCCAGGAGGAGGCTGAGGAGAAGGCTGAGGAAAAGGCTGAGAAGAAGGCGAGCCGTCGTCGTCGCCGTCGCCGCGCTGGCTGGGAGGCCATGGGTGATGAAGAGGCCATGCTGGAGCAGATGCTCGTGGAAGAGGGCATGATGCCCATGGAAGAGGCCATGCTGGAGCAGATGCTCGTGGAAGAGGGCATGGGCCACGACGAGGAGGCCATGGAAGAGGTGGAAGGCGAGATGCTCGACGAAATGGTCGCTGAGGCCGCTTCCGAGGATCCGGGCGACCACGACACCGACGAATCCGCCATGGGCGAGGAAGACGCCATGGAAGAGGTCACCATGACCGACCCCATGGGAATGATGACTGGTCCCATGGAGGAGGACGAGATGATGGTCCTCGCCAAGCTCTTCGGGAAGACCGCTGACGACGACGAGGACGACGACGATGACGACGACTCCGAAGAGGAGGAAGTCGAGGAAGAGGAGGAGTCCAAGAAGAAGGCTGCTCTCCGTCCCCAGCCCAAGAAGGCTTCGACTGGTGCGAGCCGTCTCGGTGGCGTCAAGAAGGAGGCTTCCGGCGAGATCAACCAGCTGAGCCAGCTCTGGGAGTCCGCTCCCGACGTGAGCAAGTTCTTCTAAGAGTCTATATAAACTCTTAGGTCCATTCTGGAGCCCACCTCCTATCCTTGGGAGGTGGGCTCCAGCCGTATTTGCCTCGTTAGGTCTTTTATATAGCACTGAAAACAGTGACGGAAGAGTTTCGTCGCATCAACCCGCCCCTGTGAACAGGGGACAAAGCAGGAGTTTTCCCATGCCTTTGTCTGGACAGGCGAGCGGCGGTTGGACCGAGAGCAGCTCTGCTCTCCGAATCCTTCACGTCGGCATTCGCAACACCATCGGTGATCTTACGGCAGATGCTCTGACCCAGAGCAACCCCGTTCTCATCTCCGCCTTCACCTCCTCCCAGGTCGACACCTCCGTGTTCGGCGTTCTGAGTGGCTCCGTGGCGTTCACCCGCCCCACCGCCCTGGCTGGTGGTTCCAACGAGATCGGTGGCGCTTACGCCACGACTCAGTACGCTACCTCGGCTCTCTTCCAGGCCGCTGTCACTGGCGGTACCGAGTCCGTGACTGGTATGCACGAGCTTGGTGTCTTCATCAACTCCGCTACTGGCAACGCTTTCGAGAACCAGCCCGGTGTCGCAAGCAACAAGGGTCCCTACGTCTCCGGACAGGGCACCTACGCGAACTCCCTCTACGAGAGTTCCGACCTCAGCGCCAGCACCACCCTGAGCTACCTCACGGGTGACCTGCTCTACGCTTCTTGTAACGGCTTCCTGACCAATGGTGTCGCGAACGACCGATTCCTCGGTACGGGTGCCACGGTCATGGGTGTCCTCAAGATGCCGCCCGACAGCACGCAGGACGAACTGGTCTACGACCAGCGTATCTGATCAACCCAACCTGAACCTTAGGAGAAATCCAATGTCTGTTTCCAATGCAGTCAAGGCGAAGTTGATCAGCGACTACATGAGTAGTGCCGCTGGTCGAGCCAAGCTCGCCGCTTCCATGACCCAGCCCCTGCGCCTTCGCCGTGACTACATGGCTGTGGGCCGTCGTACCTTCTTGGTGGAGCAGCTGCCTGATGGTGCGCTTCCCATATACGATAAGGATCCGGACGTGACCGCGTTCGTGGTCGGTGAGGAGGGCGAGAACGTCCTTTCCATCACCAAGCCACGCCGCGTTCTCTTCCCCCTTTTCGAGATCGCGTCCAACCCCGAGATCCCGCTTACGCAGATCAGGGAGCGTCGCTTCGACCTCATTGAGCGTGCTCAGGACCTGGCCCGTGCCCAGATCCAGGCCGCTGAGGACGAGCGTGTCTTTGCTGTCATGGACAGCATCGCAACGGTCGGCTTCGACAGTGTCGCTGGTGGTGAGAACCCCGACACCGCTGTCGTCGCTCCCATGGACGGTTCCGTCCTGGCCGACGCATTCTCGCTGATCGAGCGTCACGACCTTCGGGTCGCTCGGGTGTTCATGAACGCCCGTGACTACGCCGACCTGCGTAAGTTCGGTCGCGACATCCTGGACATCGAGTCCCAGCGTGAGCTGCTCAAGACCGGTCTGATGGCTACCCTCTGGGGCGCTCAGATCATTGTTACCCGGCTCTGCCCGGTTGGCACGGTCTACGTGTGTTGCGAGCCCGAGAACTTTGGCCGCATTCCCGTGCGGACCGAGCTGACCGTTCTCAGCGCGGATGACCCCAAGGCTCGTACCATCGGCTTCTCGTGCTTCGAGAACCTCGGTATCGGCGCGTTCAACCCGAAGGGTCTCGCCCGCCTCACCATCACCCGCTGATGGTAGTCTTCTTTGCCCCGTAAGGGGCATACGAAGCAATCTGACCCCCTGGAAGCTGGAAACAGCCCAGGGGGTCAGTCGTATTTGTGTTTCTCTTCCCCGAATGCCTCGTAAACGGTAATATGTTTATAGCTTTGTATACGTGTTATAAGAACCCGTATAACATTGGCACAATTCTTTCGGGGAAATTTGTATGGAAAAGAAGCTACCCACCAGGGAAGAGATAGAAGACCTGTATCTCAACAAACTCCTGACTGACGGCCAGATAGCCAAGATGTTTGGAACCTATCAGGTGAGGATAAGCCGACTTAGAAGGAAATACGGGATAACCACACTCGACAAAACCGGGAGGATAGAAGCCTCTGTGCCCGAGTTGACCCCCTTGCAGAGGGAACTGATTCTGGGATCTTTGCTGGGTGATGGCTATATAAGAAAAAACTCAGAAAGAACCGCGTCCTTTTGTGAAAGCCATTCAGAAAAGCAGGAAGAGTACCTCCGTTGGAAGGGAGAAATCTTGGGGGCACACGTGTCCTCTTACACCAAAACGACCAAGAGAAGCAAAGGGAAAGTGTTCAGAGGGTGGAGACTGACCGGGGTGACCAGCACCCATATGAAGGAATTCTACGACCTATTTTACGACTCCTCGGGTAGGAGGCAGTTCCCCGACAACTTGAAAGACTTCATGACTCCCTTTGTACTGGCCATATGGTACATGGACGATGGGAGCATTTTGAAAAAGTTCCACCCGAGAATAACATTCGGGCTGGACGACAAAAGTTTGGAAAATTCGATAGAAGCCCTCAGGAATTTGGGTCTGTCACCAACGGTGGGGAAAGAGAAGTCGGGTCACTGCATAAGGTTTCCAGGACAAGCAGACAAATTCTTCGAGCTTGTGGGACCTCATGTACCTGAGTGTATGAGGTACAAGACCCCAGCCCCATCAGAGTTCAGGACAAAAGCCAAAAATGCTGCGCTTCTGACTCCGGAGAAAGCTGGGATTTTGTACTCTGGCGGCATGAAGATGCAGGAGATAGCTGGCCTGTACGGGGTGGGTAGAAGCACAGTCAGGAGAAGGCTGAAAGAAGCCGGTGTAAAATCAAGAGAGGCTGTCCCCTACAAAGCCGGATTGTCCATAGAGGCAGCAGAAAGTCTGTTGGAGCCGGGTGGTAGGCCCCCAGAAGAAGTCCTGGAGGTCCTGAGGAAGTGTGGATTCCCATTCCCCCCAATGCTGCAAAGACACACCTTCGACAGGGAAGTCGAACTCGTCCGAAACTCAGCAGCCAGAGTCGAAGACGGGATAATAACCCCCTGGTCATCTGTGGGTACCAGGGTTTGCAACCCTTACTTCCACAATAGATACAAGGCTTTATCTCGTGGGACTGTTTCTCCCTACGAAGCTTGGTTCGATGACGAAAAGCTCCTGAAAGCCATAAACTTTCAGATAAGGATGGGCGACCCTGTGACTCCAAAGAGAGTCCTCAGGGCTATAACCATGCAACACAGAACCCCAAGTATATTTAGACCCACCGTGGCGAATTGGGTGTACAGAAGTCACTGTCCACCAGGAGGGACGGTTTGGGACCCGTGCTCGGGTTATGGCGGGAGACTTCTCGGGGCTTTCACCGCTGGCGTCAGATATATAGCCACAGATGTTGAAAAGGAAACTGTGGAAGGAAACAGGAGTCTGGCCCAGGACTTGGGGTACGAAGGTCACTCAATAGAACTCTGCCCAGCAGAGAGGTTTGACCCAGGAACCGTTGACTTGGTTTTCACCTCACCCCCATACTTTGACAGGGAAATCTACTCCGGAAAAGACGACCAATCCTGGGTTCGACACGGTTCCAACTTTGACTCTTGGGTGGAGGGATTTTTGAGGCCCGTTATAAGTATAGCCTTCAAAAGGTCGCCCAAATTGGTGTTGAACGTAGCAGATATAAGGAAGAACCGGAAGGTTATCCCGCTCGTGGATAGGACCATAGCGGTGGCCGAAGAAGAGGGGTTCATTCTCTCAGAGAGACTTTGGATGCCTCTGGCAAGACTGAACAGGTCTCCGGAAGAGGCCAGGGAACCAGTCTTGATTTTCGAAAGGTATCGTGGGTCCAACCCATCTGATATGAAAGGAACCCACTGAAAATGAGAATTTCTGTATCGGGGACTATAGGGGCTGGTAAGTCCACTCTTTGCAAGAGCCTGTCGAAGGCCCTGAATTACGAAGTGTACAAGGAGCCAGTGGCTGACAACCCGTACCTCGATGACTTCTACAGCGACATAAAGCGATGGGCCTTCACCGCTCAGATCTTCATGATCTCACACAGGTTCAGGGTATACATGGAGTCTGTACACGCTGCAGAGGATAAGGGAT
>Ga0208543_1000113_pt1 | contig 27617 bp, 50 predicted proteins | sample DEB08_DNA_14_FD_185497 | JGI IMG/M metagenome (GOLD analysis project Ga0208543, IMG submission 185497) | Aqueous microbial communities from the Delaware River and Bay under freshwater to marine salinity gradient to study organic matter... | ecosystem: Environmental > Aquatic > Marine > Coastal ...
ATGTATTAATAACTGTCCCTCACTAATTATAACATAAGGACTGTAATCTGTCAAGTTGTTAACACTAACTGTTTCGATAGTGTTATATCTGAGGGAGGAGAGATTGTCCTCCCTATGTGTTACTTACATCACTGTGTTCTGATTACATCCACCTCCCTTTTCGTATCCGTTGACTATCATAGTTTAAGTCCTTCTAAAATAGTTCCCTCAAGATTAGCATCCTCAAGGTTAGCAAACTTTAGATCAGCACCCTTAAGATTAGCACCCTCAAGATTAGCACCCTTAAGATTAGCATCCTTAAGATTAGCACCCTCAAGATTAGCGCCACTTAGATTAGCGCCACTTAGATCAGCACCCTCAAGATTAGTATACCTTAGATTAGTATACCTTAGATCAGCACCCTTAAGATTAGCATTCCAAAGATTAGCGCCACTTAGATCAGCACCCTCAAGATCAGCACCCTCAAGATTAGTATACCTTAGATCAGCACCCTTAAGATCAGCATCCCAAAGATTAGCGCCACTTAGATCAGCACCCTCAAGATCAGCACCCTCAAGATTAGTATACCTTAGATCAGCACCACTTAAATCAGCATCCTTAAGATTAGCACCTGGTTTGATTTCGTATCCGTTGTATGTGGTGATCATAAAATTGTGGTGTCTATACTATAGTGGTCAATTGGAGGTGAGTAACTATAACACCCACCTCCCTATATGTCTAGAACTCCAATTCTATAAGTGTTGGTTCTGCAGCGACTTGTGCGACTTGTTGTTCATTAGCGCCCTGTGAGATAGACTCAAGAATCTCAAGAATCTGTGAACCATTGTTACCCTTACGAAGCAGTGAAATCATTACAGATTTGGTCATAATCAAAGTGTTACTTAGTGTTGTTTGAGTAAGTGTTAGTTTAGAGTCATTGCGGACTATTAGATAGTGTGAGATGAGTAAGTGTCACTCAGGACGAAGTTTGACTGTAATAATCTCAAAGTTTGGATGCAATTCTTTTTCTTCGCAGATTGCGTCAGTGAGTGGGTGTTAGTCAGTCATTAGTGTTCCTCCTGTGTGGTGGGGCGCATTGCTTTCTTTAGGTCATCAATTAAACGTAATCTGTCTTCTTTCTTATATTCGATGTATCCAATCGGTTCCAAGTACAAGGTCTGGGGTAGATTTTTGCGCAACCACTCAGTGATCTGCTCTAACTGCCAATCGGCAGCTGTACGCATATTCTCTGGGTCACAAGGGTGAACCGAGTCTTGAATCTGGTCGCAGATCTCGTCAGTCAGTGGGTGTTGGTCAGCCATTAGTTGTCCTCCTTTAGGCTCATTCATGAGTCCTCCTGTGTTGTTGTTGTTGTTGCTGGGCGCATTGCTTCTCGAAGGTCTTCCAGAAGTTCGTACTCTTTAATGTAAACATTTGGGAAATTATCGCAGAGATAAGCATAACCTTTGTAAAAGTCATGATTCATTAGGTTTGCTTCCATCCACTCAATCACCTGCTCCAACATGGCATCACGGCCTAAATCGTAAGCGGCTCGCATGTCATCTTCAGCGTACAGAACTTCACCTTGGTCAACATGTGGTGGCCATCGAAAACAAAGATTATTGGCGATGTCACGGCATTTTGCGTCAGTCAGTGGGTGTTGGTTGGACATGTTTGTTTGTGTGGTTACACTATAGGGGTCAATTGGAGGTGAGTAACTTTAATAGGTTGTATTAAGTGTTAATTAGTTTTTATACTAAATAATACTGTTATGTGTTCCGCGAGTTCACTTATCGGCGCTTAAGTTATTACCACTGAACTCTCCTGCGGGGTAAAGAGTCAGATACAACTAAGCACAACCAGTAAGTAACGCATAGGAGAGACACATCAGCAGACAATAGTATACAAAAGGTTTTTGGAGAGATATGCCTTAACTCTATTTTTTAGTGCGTATATGTAACACATAAAAATAGAGTTTGTGCGAATCAAAGCACAGATTTACGTTGACGCTTAATCTGTGAGGGGAGCACGGTGACTGTTACTTTAGTGTGACCATTTGCTTTGAGAGTGTCAATGGTCTGTAGCAGTTGCTGTGTAGAACTCATAGTTGGAGTAAGTGTTACTTAAGAGGTGTTTGAGTAGTGTTTACTTAACCGTGAAAATCTAACTCCTCCCAATCCCATTGAACGCCGTCTGGTGAACACTCAGGCTGATTCATAGATTTACAATAATTAACTGCTGCTTCTTGAGTTGAGAAGATTTTAGCAGCACGATTGCCTCTCAAAATAATTGTTTCACGAATGCTATCAGGGTTAGTGAGGAAAGGAAAGGTGATAAAGGCTGAAGTCATAAGTCGATTGTGTGGTTACACTATAGGGGTCAATTGGAGGTGAGTAACTTTAATAGACTGTACTTTGAGGGTTTCAGAGTATTTTGGGGGAGGGGGTTGACATTATGAGAAAGGCCTGATATGATACGATCTTACGTAACAACAACTGAAGGGCTTTATAGGCATTTCTACAAAACACTTAGCTTATATTTATTATACCATTTCTCAAAGGTTTCAATCAATATTCTATCACTAAATAACACCATTATATCAAAACAAAGTATAATGGAGACTGGGCTAATCTATACCATCATTTGTAAGGCCAATAAGAAGCGATATATCGGACAAACTGTAAAGAATGTAGCGACACGTTGGAAAGAACATTTGAAAGAAAGTGTGAGGAATGAGAGTAACCGACCATTGTATAATGCGCTCAAAAAGTATGGTCAATCGATGTTCAATATTCGTATCTTAGAAGAGGATATTCCCGTTAGTAAGTTATCAGAACGTGAGGTCTATTGGATACAACAATTCGACACATATAACAGTGGTTATAATGCAACAACTGGTGGTGAGAGGAGTTATACATTTAGAGAGGATGTGAAAGAAAAGATATCATCTTCTATGAGAGGATTACAACGTAGTGATGAGACAATCAAGAGGCATAAGTTAGCTCAAAAGAAAAGAGAAAATCACTTTAGCGTAAGGGGAGATGGTAAACACCTTAGAGTAAAGATTAGGGCGACATTGTTATCAACTGGTGAAGTCTTTGACTATAACTCATTGACTGAATTCTGTAAAGAGACTAACATCGCAAATGGTAATGTATCAAGGGCGATAAAACGTGGGCTCACATGTGGTGGATACAAAGTGGAGCGGATTAGCGACAATTTGAATAGAATTGGTTGTGTTGGTTATGATTGTCAAACTGGACGGATGTTGCATGAGTTTAGGTCAATGAGACAAGCTGGGTTAGTGTTAGGAGGTCAAGGAAAAGGCATATCTAAATCTATCAACAATCCAGGATTACGCTCTTATAAAGGTTGTTACTGGTATAGCTGTTGTTCTCTCTAATTGAAAGGATTACACTTGGTGCGTTGTATTGGTTCACCTAATTCGGCTTTGGATGGTGGACAATCATGAGGACGATAAGCAGCTATGATACCACTTAACTGAGCTTGTAGTTTATCATCCATCCGTGTATTGCGTAGGTGATAGATGTCATAATTCATGAGAAGATATAACCATTAGTGAACTCTTTGGTGACATTGTTATCTTTTACATACCAGGTGCAATTCTTTTGAAAGACACCATCAGTTGTGGGTTCGCAGAACTCATTGATAATTGCATTCAATCTTGACTTAGTAGTTTTTGACTGATAACCACCATCAAAGATTTCAACATAATCATCACCTACAGTAGCGATCTTGTTACCATGAAGACGTACAATAGAAACATTATCTTCTTCATTGAATGATACTGATGTGTTTGCATTTGACCAGTTCTCAGAGTTGTGAACTGCGGAACACATTTGGGTTTCAATCTTTCTCATGATGGGTGATTGTGTGGGATGCCGTATGGCGGTTACACTATAGGGGTCAATTGGAGGTGAGTAACTTTAATACCAGGGCCCTATGTGTTAAAAAGGGTTTGTCCATGCATGATGTTTAGCAGAACTAATTCTACCATCTTTAAGTAATCCATCACATACACGACAAAATACTTCAAACTTTTCCAATCTTGTCATGTTAGGATCAATGTCTCTTGCAACTTCACCAACGATTTTTAAAACTTGTCCTTTGAGCATGATTGTTACTTAGTGAGTGAGTGAGTGAGTGTTACTTATGAATTCATATCAGTCCAAGTTTCTTCGCCATAGCAATCGATAATCTCTTCTTTTAAATCTTCCATATCATAATCTTTGATATTCTGCTCAATACTTTCAACAGCAAGTGTAATCAAAGATTTCATATCCATTCCCTCTACAATCATCTGTGCATAATCACTCTTGAGTTGATCGATTTGATTGATAGTCATCATTTTAAAAAAGTGTTAGTTAGTGAGGTGATTGTCTGGGACTTACCGATGCAACGCTAACGTGCCCAGGTGTTAATTAAGCGACCAATTCTTTCATCATTTCATTTACTTCTAATCCGTTTATCTTAACATCATCCCACTTACATCCGTCTGGTGTTTCTTTACTTCCGGCATCGTGAATCATACTTACCAGATGTCCATAAGTTCCACCATCCCTTGCAACATCACAGGCAAGTTCATACAAACCAGGATCATTTGCAATCCAGAGAGTAACATTCCAGGTCTCCCAAGTGCTCCATCCATTGTAAGTTTCAGTAGCCATGATTAAAAGAAGAAAAAAGATTTAGTGGTGATGAGTTCAGTGAAACAAACTCTCTGAAGCAATCTTAAAGAGAATAGAGAGTGAGAAGACTGAACCCTTACACTATAGTGGTCAATTGGAGGTGAGTAACTTTAATACCATTGATTGGTTTGTATCAAATAACTACGAATCTCATTATATGCAAACCTCTGTATCTTAACATCAGTTGCATTATCTAATACCTCATACATTCTCTGAATATATTCACTCTTCGTTGTCACTGGTGAGATAGTCTCTCTTGTAGTATATCCTAACTCACTATTACCATTGGTGCGTACTTTTGGTTTACCCCAATTACCAGTAATTTGACCCTCTGTTCTGAACTTTGTTTTGATTTTAGATAGATTTGAATCAAGCATTAATGTATAAAGCAATTTCAGTTGGATCAGTACTGTCAAGATAAGTTTCAGTGAATCGAATTGCGTCACTATGTGATTTGAACTCGATTGAAACATTATCAAATTCAGTTGAATTAAATGTGACAGATAGTGGTTCTACATTTGAAATTTCACATACTTCTGCTACTGCAGAGAGAGAATGGTCAGATAAAAAATCGTATTTGATGATCATAAAATTGATTGATGTGGTTACACTATAGGGGTCAATTGGAGGTGAGTAACTTTAATACCGGATAATTGTGCACATAACTTAATTAAAAATCTCCATTACCTTGACCAACATCGAACACAAATATACCTCGGTCAACCCACATATCAACAACGCGCTTTCTATCATCAAATACACAGAATATCTCCTTACCTTCAGATATAATCCTATCTGCTATCTCTCCCTTTACGATACCATCACAACGGTGATCACCGGCCTTCCTCATATACAAGTTACCAGAGAATCCCTTGTAAGAGTTTGGACAAACTTTAGGATCAAAGCCGTTATCTAATAACCAAGCTTCGGTAACTTCTCGATATTCTTCACCCCTACCAGACACAAATAAGACTTCAACATCATCCCTAGAAACGATACTTTCAAACATAAACTTAACAGCTTCATTTGGAGTATCGAGACTAATGCCCTTATTCCAAGCGTCCCAATTCTTAGGTTTAGATGCAACAAATTTCCTGCGATGAGTCACATTGCAAATAGTTCCGTCAAGGTCGAAGATAATAACTTTCTTAGTCATGATTCAGTTTCCGGTGATAATAGAGTCGAAGTTTTCGTAATCTTTAACAGTTGGGCTTTCGTAGTTCTTGTGCATATCCTTAAGGATATGCTCAGGAATACTCTTACCTAGACGGTTGTTATTCCTCACTAAAGCGGTCTCTAAGTCACTGTCGAAGTGAATTAAAGTTTTAAAATAAGTCTTAGGAAAGCGTGATACTTTCTTACCTCTCACCTTAGAGGTTAAATTAGTCTGATCCCAGATAATATCTTTACCAGCCTTTATTGCTGCATTGACTGTATCGTTGAGATCTTTATTAGCTGCCTTGATGTTATCGGAAAACACTTCATCGTAAGTCTTACCCTCACGAACTGCAATGGCTTCGATATAGTTATCAGTTGAAATAACAACAGCGTTAGGATATAATGCAAGTAAAGTAGAGTTGATAAATGTACTCTTACCGGCAGTAGGACAGCCAGAGAGTAAAAATAAGTTAGTCATGGCTGTAAGAATCAGTTGAGTTTAATGAAAAAGCGGGGGAGGCTAACGCCTCCTCTCCCTGGATTACTCTTCTTCCAGATCTTTAATCTCTCTTCCTGTGCTGGTAACCAGATCGCTGATGGAAATAAGTGTATCGATATTCCATTCCGTTCCGCTGAGAAGATCAGCTATAAGGTTCAGGGCTTCAGAGTCAGTCATGGCTACAACGTGGTTACACTATAGTGGTCAATTGGAGGTGAGTAACTTTAATTGCATAGAGTCTGTGTAGACCCTATGCACTCAGATCACCAACTGAGGTCGTTAAATATCCAACGAACATTATTTACTTTATTCTTGGTGTTAATGTTTTTCTTTAGATATTCCGTCACAATATCACGACAAGAGTTGGAATTACCACTCTTCATCATCTTATACAGAAACGGAGCATATTTTGGATCAACATTCTTCACATACTTAACGGCAAAATCTCTAGATTCAGGATACTTAGCATAGCCCTCTTCAAAGAGGTTGGAGACAGTATCGCAGAAGTTAAAAATGGCCAGGTTAAAGTCATTAGCAAACTCAACAATTCTATCGCGATCAGATGGAGAACTATCAAGTAATGGAAGCAAGTCGTCCAAAGAGTCGTTAAGAATTACAGAAAGTACATTCTTTTCTAAACGAATAGATTCCTTGCATTTGTGACGAAGAACATAATCAGCGGTCTTGACTTTAAGCATACGACCATCATCGAAACGGATAATAATGCCCTCGACATCATCACCCCAGTCGCGAATAGTCATAACAAATTTAGATATATCGTCAGAAGACTTGTTTTCTACAGTATTAACGACAGGAATGTTGTAAATACCGGCTACACGGCGAATAGCATCATAACCAATATAGTGACCGGTGGAATTTACACGTATTGCGGTTAAGATAAGGTCGTCTTTATCATAATCAACTACGATACGATTCTTTCGAGAAACCCACTCAAAGATAGGAGTAAAGGTATTAAGTAAAGTTTCAATAAAATTGGAATAGTTTGGTTTATCAGCGATAAAGACTTCCGCATTCATGGCAACATCAGTAACACCTGCTTTAGTTCCTAATCTAAACCCAGTATCACAAGGAATAGGCCTAATCATAGAACCATCTAATTTCTCTAACACAACATGTGGCTCAGATAAATCGAGAGAATCTAAAGAAGTGTAAGACTTCTCGCCGACATTAAAGAACTTATGGTAAGGCCTAGAGATTAAATTGCCGGACTTATCAAATATCAATCCTCTACATTCTGCACGAACTGGACAATCGAAAGAATCATCATAAGCAACCATATAGTTGATTGCAGAATACCAACCTTTATCAGTGACCTTAAATTCAGGACGGTCAGCAATAAAAGGCAATATATCATTTATGTGGTTTATTTCTGGAAAGATAGCCATGTCAGTCAATTGGGTGGTTACACTATAGGGGTCAATTGGAGGTGAGTAACTTTATCTCTTAAGAAATCAACTGATTCATTAACTCCTTTGTCAGTTTATTTCGTGGTCCTGAATGTAACTCACCAAACTCTTCATTCAAATACTCATCAACACAAGTTTGATAAAAACTTCTCATCTCTTGACCATGTTTGTTCAAAATGTAATCAACAAGGTCAGGGTAGATTGTGTTAGATAGTTGCTTATAGTCCATTACATATAAAGATGATAGTTTTTTACATAAACTGATTTTTCTATAATTCTACTTCCTATCAGGTGTGATAGTAGGTTATCCTGACCCGATATGGAAAAAGCAGTTTATAATATCCCGAGATCCCTTGGTATGACTGGGCCGGAGACGCACAAAAAAGCCCCGGCAAGAGGGGCAGAGGAGAGAATTAAAAAAACCAGGACAAAAACCCTCCTTTGTTATCATTATCGCTGTTGTGTTCTCTTACAATTGTTGGCCAAGTTGCAGTGGAGTTTGGTATCATACCCTCAACAAGTCTCATTGCTTCATCATTATACATCGCCTCGACATTCATGTGGCGAGTTCCAGCTTCTGTCGGTACAGTGTAAGGAACTCGAAAGGTGTAGGTGATTTGTGCCATGATTAAAAAAGAAAAGTGTGTGTGGTAAGGTGTAAATTATCCGCCGTAAACTTCTTCTGCCATTGGTGTGTCTTGTGTTACTTCTTGACGGAGTAGTGCATAACAACGGTCAGCTTCGTCTAACACATCCTCATCCAACTCATCCCACTCAACATACTCATAAGCGCCACGATTTGTTTCGTAGTTACCATCAGCAAAGAGTGGATGATACATTAGAATGATTTGATGATTACCATCAAGAGTGTAAGTACACCCGTTTTTTGTTGATTTGATAAAAGTCATGTCTGATTGCGTGGTTACACTATAGTGGTCAATTGGAGGTGAGTAACTATAACACCCACCTCCCTTTTCGTATCCGTTGATGTTCATGAGTTTATAAGTCCTTTGAGTGTTGCTTTTAGTTTCTTATTCTCTTCCTCAAGTTCTTTGACTCTAATCCTAAGATCTTTGTCATCATCTTTCTTCTCAAGAATGGTATTTGTTAGATTAGCATCCTCAAGTTTAACCTCCCAAAGGTTGGCACCACTTAGATCAGCATTCCAAAGATCAGCACCCTTAAGATTAGCACCCCATAGATTAGCACCCCTAAGAATAGCACCCCATAGATTAGCACTCTTAAGATTAGCACGCCTTAGATTAGCATCCTCAAGATCAGCACCCTCAAGATTAGCACGCCTTAGATTAGCACCCTCAAGATTAGCACCCTTAAGAATAGCACCCTCAAGAATAGCACCCTCAAGAATAGCACCCTTAAGATTAGCACCCTTAAGGTTAGAACAAAAAAGGTCAGCACCCTCAAGGTCAGCACCCTTAAGATTAGCACCCTCAAGGTTAGCATTCTCAAGATTAGCACCTCTTAGATCAACACCTTCAAGGTTAGCACCAGGTTTGATTTCGTATCCGTTGATGTTCATTGAGGTGTCTCTTGTGTATGAAAGTATTATAAGGCATTTGGATGCCCTATAAAGGGTTCAGTGGTCAGTTGTTCAAGTGTCCAGAAGATTCTTTGAGTGTTGCTTTAATGTTCTTAAGTTCCTCCTCAAGTTCTTTGATCCTGAGGTCTTTATCATCATTGATTTTCTCCTTATCAAGAATGGTGTTGGTTACATTAGTATCCCTTAGGTCAGCACCCCATAGATCAGCATTCCTAAGATCAGCATTCCTAAGAATAGCATTCATAAGATCAGCATTCCTAAGATCAGCATTACAAAGATCAGCACTCCAAAGATCAGCATCCTCAAGATTAGCACCCTTAAGATTAGCATTCCTAAGATTAGCATCCTCAAGATTAGCACCCTTAAGATTAGCATTCTCAAGCTTAGCACTCTCAAGATCAGCATCCTCAAGATCAGCACAACTTAAATCAGCATCCCTAAGATTAGAACCCTTAAGATTGGCACCAAATAGAGAAGCACCCTTAAGATTAGCACCCCTTAGATTAGCACCATAAAGATCAGCACCCCATAGTTTAGCATTCCTAAGGTTAGCATCCTCAAGATTAGCACCGCTTAGATCAGCACCCTTAAGATTGGCACCTGGTTTGATTTTGTATCCGTTGACTATCATAGTTTAAGTCCTTCTAAAATAGTTCCCTTAAGATTAGCATCCTTAAGGTTAGCAACCCTTAGATTAGCACCCCTTAGATTAGCGCCCTTAAGAATAGCACCCTTAAGATCAGCATCCTTAAGGTTAGCACCCGGTTTAAGTTCGTATCCGTTGATGTTCATGAGTTTATAAGTCCTTCTAAAATAGTTCCCTTAAGATTAGCACCCTTAAGATTAGCACCCTTAAGATTAGCACCCTCAAGATTGGCACACTTAAGATAAGCACACTTAAGATTAACACCCCTTAGTTTAGCACCCTTAAGGTTAGCACACTTAAGATCAGCACCCTTAAGGTTAGCACCCCATAGAGAAGCACCCTCAAGATTAGCACGCCTTAGGTCAGAACCACTTAGGTTAGCAGAACTTAGATAAGCACCCTCAAGATTAGCATTCTCAAGATCAGCACCCTCAAGATTAGCAACCTCAAGATAAGCACCTTCAAGATAAGCACCTTCAAGATCAGCACCCTTAAGGTTAGCACCCCATAGATCAGCACCCCTTAGATTAGCACTCTTAAGATTAGCATCCCTAAGATCAGCACCCCTTAGATTAGCACCCCTTAGATTAGCATCCTCAAGATTACCACCCTTAAGATTGGCACCAAATAGAGAAGCACCCTTAAGATAAGCACCCTTAAGATCAGCATTCTCAAGATTAGCATTCCTAAGATCAGCATCCTTAAGATCAACACCCGGTTTAAGTTCGTATCCGTTGACTATCATAGTTTAAGTCCTTCTAAAATAGTTCCCTTAAGATTAGCATCCTTAAGGTTAGCAACCCTTAGATTAGCACCCCTTAGATTAGCGCCCTTAAGAATAGCACCCTTAAGATCAGCACCCCTAAGAATAGCACCCCATAGATTAGCATTCTCAAGATTAGCACCTCTTAGATCAGCATCCTCAAGATTAGCACCCTTAAGACTAGCATTCTTAAGATTAGCACCTGGTTTGATTTCGTATCCGTTGTATGTGGTGATCATAAAATTGTGGTGTCTATACTATAGTGGTCAATTGGAGGTGAGTAACTTTATTACCCGACAGAAACCAGTTCTTCAAACCTATCAAGAGTTGCATATCTTACAACTCCATTCTCATCTGTAAGTTGAACCATTGGCCACATAGGTGAATCGGCGAGAAACTTACCACCGGTAATGGTATGAACCATTCCAGTTTTTTCATCTTCTACTTTACAACCGATTGCTTCTTGGACCCAGTTGAGAAATGTCATAATGCTTGTCGTGGTTACACTATAGTGGTCAATTGGAGGTGAGTAACTTTAATATCCGACAAAGGGCCTTACATTGTAATACTGTAACCACCACAGAAATTGTATTACAAATGCCCATAGATTAGCGGGTTGAGGCTGATACTTGAACTGCGGTCATTGTCTTCATTGTTGTTGAATCAATCCACACAATTCTGCGGGTCTTGATGTCTGATGCGATGTTGTAGATCATTTGTCTGATTTACCGTTAGTGAAAGATCCTAGAATTGGCTCTGGGCCACAAAGATTACGTTTAACCTCTGCATATCCAAACTCTTCAGATAGATCACAACAGATACGCCATGCTTGATCCAAATCATTTGTGGTTACATCTTCATATCGAGCAGATGGAACAATGATTCTAAACTCCATTTGAATTGATTGCGTGGTTACACTATAGGGGTCAATTGGAGGTGAGTAACTTTATTTCAGTTCAATACGGTCAATTAAACACATACCGAGTTCATAGAACAAATCCTCATCAACATCACCAAGTTTGGCACGTAATGCATCAGAAACTAAGTCATGCATAATTTCCATATAACGCTCATCTCCATAGATGTGGTTAATAACATCAGATTTGAGTGCGTCAACAAGTTTAGAGACACAAGTTGCAGAGAGTGACATGATAGTTAGGAAAAGTGTTTGATAATGGTTACAAAGAATGCCCCGACGGCAATATAATAAAAGAAACGAATAATGGTAAACATCAGCGACGATAAAGGAATGAACCGTATTGATCAACAACTTCAGGTGTATCTAGAAGTGATTCAATATAAAATCTAATGCCTTTGGCTGGTGCCTTGTGGCTGGCTGGTTTATAACATGCACCAGTTTCTTTATCTACAAACATAAAACAACTGCGACCCTCTCTTACAACACCATCATAGCATTTTGATTGCCACACTTTGATATATTTGCGACCAACTTCCATTGTTAGATACTCATGAAAGTTACGGCCATTCTCAATAGCAAATACCTTCCACTCATTGTTAAGAACTTCAATCAAACATTCTGTTTGATATTCTGCTTTGGTTTGTGTGATTGTCATAAGTTGATTGCGTGGTTACACTACAGGGGTCAATTGGAGGTGAGTAACTTTAATCGTTTGGATTTGAGTAGTATTCGTTATCAGTTTTGACATCAGTGAAACATTCTTCTTCATCATCAAAGATGAGATACAAAGTTTCATCATTGTCTTCAACATTCCATTCTGAATGAAGAGACAATAGGTTACGTCCATAATATGTTTTCTTATGTTCTTTCTTTGCCTTTTTATATGCTTTGGCCATAGTCTTCATTTGGTCTTCATACTGGCCAAGAATATCTTCTGCGAGATATTCTGACCTAGCATGATTGTACTCAAATGTTGAACCTTCAGTCTCAAATGTTTCTGTTTGTTTAGGATCAAATTTCATAGTAATGATTACTTACGCAGAGGTGAATTGTTGTATCGAGTAAAGACGGTTACAAGAATGATGGCAGTTGAGATAACACCAACCAAACCTAAAATGGTAACGCTGTTACCATATTCAAAAGAGAGAGTTTCAATCATCGGTAAATTGCTTTGAAGAAGAGAATAATACCACCGACAAACATGATGCCAGTGAGTAACAATGATGTGTTAGTAATGTCCATCAAGCTGCGGCTTCTGTTTTAGCCTTACCTACATTACTAGGTCCAGTCCAAACCATACCATTTTCTTGCCAATATGCAATGAATGCACGACGAAGTTCAAGAAGTTCATCATATCGTGTCTGTTGACTAGAGGTAAACTTAAAGTTCTGAACTTTATAAGTTTTTTGAAGTGATTGAAGTTCTTTAAGTACAGTAGATGAATTGTTCATGATTGTCAAGTGTAGGGGTTACAATATAGTGGTCAATTGGAGGTGAGTAACTTTTCCTCCTGTGTAAGATTACGATAGTTTTCCACAATTGTTAATAGTCTGTCTTTGGCAGTTTCTATTGTCGCACGAGAGTAACCAGTATAGAAAGAATAACCTTTGGTTGGATCATCCATTGCATCTTTATACTCTTCTAATGCCCAATCAAGACCTTCAATAACAGATAGAAGTTGATTGTCAATGTTCATGGTGATTTGGTACTTAGTTTGAGTTTGAGTGACCTTAGAGACTGCTTACGCCCCCTTAGAATACCCTTACAGGTACCCTTGGTCTTCTTATCTTTTTTGGAGTGATGCTTCCAATTAGGTGTGTTCATCACATGCCACTCATGTATTCATGAAGTTCAGCATAATACTGTTCTTCAGTGTCAAATTGACGACCATGAATAACACATGGGAATGTTTTCTTTTGAAACATTGTAGACGCAACTTGTACGTCTTGTTTGTCGTAACCCATTTCGAGCAGGTTTTGGATGTAAGGATTTGAATTGTATGTCATACTATAGTGGTCAATTGGAGGTGAGTAACTTTATTTCCTTCGTTTTCTTAACTTATCTATCAAATTGAGTGCTGATTGACGGTTGCGACATACTTTGACCGGTTGTCCATTATGTATCACCATCAGTTTAGTTGTTGAACCCGCCACAGGTATTGCTACCAGGTTCTCATCAATAACGATTGGCAATACTCCTGGTTTTGTATCAAGAATGTTTGAATTTGTGTGGTGGAAAGACATAAAAACTCTTTTTTCAATAATTCTATGTGACTGAAGGTGTGTTAGGTCATAAAGGGGTTCGATATGGAAAAATCAATTTATGATACTCCCAGATCCCTTGGTATGACTGGGCCGATTACCGGCGAGAAATGCTGTCGCACATTTCTCCTTTCTCGAATACAATGTCAACACAACGTTGCAATGCTCTCTCGGTGGATACTCCGATATTATTATATACTGGCACACATAGCATACCGCATGTCTTCGATTTACTGCCCACACGAATTACTCGGCCCACAGTCTGTAACATCTCTACTGTGTCCATATTACGAAGGAATACAACACCTTCAAGCTCTGAGCAATTAATACCTTCTGAAAGTATGGACCTGTGCAAAACAACAAACTTCTTATCTACATCTTTGCCCCATGCATTGAGTGTATCAAAGAACTCCTCACGCTTGACCTTCTTACCATCAACAACTGCACCGGTCTTACTGGTAATATAGAGGTAAGAATAACCACGTTCCTTGAGTTGTTCTGCAAAGTCTGTCATAAAGATATTTTGCAGTTGTCGTGTGGTCTTGACACATACTAGAATCTTTTTGATGTCTAGTTCATCAATAGACGCAAGGACATTGTTGCTCTCAAGATAAGGTGTGAGTGACTTTTTGTCAACCTTATCCATCTCAATCACCTTGACTTTAGGTGGCAAGATGTAACCTCCATCAACCAGAGTTGGTGCAGACACACGTGCAATTACCTGACCATAAGTGTCAACATCATTCATTCCATGTTTTTTTGGTGTGACTGAAGTCTTACGGGTAGCAGTAAAGAAATAAGTGCGATCAGCCTTCTTACTGAAATACTCAGTGGGCCCAAAGAAGTTATTCTGACAGGAGTTATGTGCCTCATCAAAGTAAATGGTATCTACCGCAATACCAGACTCCTGAACACGGTGGAGAGAGTGATATGTGGTAAAGATAATAACATGTTCACGGACTGTTTGACACATATCAACAAACAGTTTGATATGTTCAGACTTTGTAGTGCTGAAGTGTTTTGTGTCACCAGAATGCACATGCAAAACATTAGCATTGGTGATGTGTTCCATATACTCACTGCACAACTGATTGGCCAAGAGTAGTCTAGGAGCCACAACTACAATAGTGCGAGGAACATTTACCTCGAACCGTTTCATTGCATCAGTGATTGCAATCAGTGTCTTCCCGCCTCCTGTCGGGACCAGTATCTGGCCTTTGCTGTTGACATACATTGCGTCACGGGCTTCGTTTTGATGTGGGCGAAGAGTGATCATAAAATTGTGGTGTTATACTATAGGGGTCAATTGGAGGTGAGTAACTTTATTACCGTTGACGAACCGAGTTAATTACAACTCTCTCTGTTGGATACTGTGATTCTACAATATCCCGTATCAAAGATCTGTCCGCACTATCAGTTTGTATCTCAAAGTTATGCCTACGACCATTACGATCGGTCCATGCACCTTTTACATTAAATTGTGTCATAATAATCAGTTACCAAAACCATGGTTGAAGTTAGCATACGCAAACTCTGCACGTTTGACCAACTTCACTGAGCCATAGGTTACAGAATGGAAGACATAACCTTCACCATCAGTTTCTTTGCCATTAGGAAGATATGACTTTGGTGCGTCATTGATAATCAAACTATCCATCAAATCATATTTGATATCTAACACCAACTGATACAGATTGGCAAGGAAAGGACAACCTAGAATGTCAGTCAGTGATGCATCATCAACAAACTGACCTGACTTGATGAGAGCATTGATGCCCATCTTGGCTTGATATGCCTCTTTGTCAGTCAGAAATTTGATGTTGTCAGTGTTGATGTTTGGTGCATCATAACCACCGTAAATACGGTCAACAGCAGGTTGTACCCACTTGATTACATCACTATTCTCAAATGTTTCTGTGACTGGTTTACAAACTGCATTACACATAATATTATCTTGAGTCAGAAAGACTTGTGTATGTGGTGCAATCACTAGTCTCTGTTCAATAACCTCAGGAAATACATACGTGAGGGTATTTTGTGTCAGTGTGTCAGTGTGACCGAAACCAAGCCAATCACCCCAGTAAATGTTTTCTGTACGTGGAAGATACTTGAGACAATTAGATAGAATATCTACAACTTCAATTTGATGACCAAAATGGGTCAGAATGTCTTCAGTAGTATAACATAGACGAATCTTTTTCTTATTAAATGCACTTTTTGTACACACAAAAAACTTACCATTAGCAGGATTGGTTCCCCATACTAACGACATACCATCCATTTTCATGGAGATATCACCCACATCATAAAGTAAATCAAATACTGTCAAATCACCAGTCAAAATAGTATCTTCGGGATGAGAGAGGTGTGTTAATGTCATAATAAAATGGTGGTCTTATACTATAGGAGTCAATTGGAGGTGAGTAACTCTGTAGTCACCTCATGTATGCTCTTGATGTTAGTGGATGCGTTCTTCTTAATATACTTCCTTTTATTGTATCTTGTCTGGTGAAGTATAGCTTTACATATACCATAACTTATATTATTTTCCCTGGCCCATTTAGATAGTTGGTAACACTCAACCTCACTACCATCAATGAACACAATTCGGTAGTGTTTTGCATTAGGATTGTTATTCAAACCCTGTTGTCTAAACTGTTCTTTATTTTCATGAACATTCAGGCGTCCATTTACCCATCCATCAGGTATTGCATCTTCAAATACCATCTTATGGTCAAGTCCGTTATTTACCCATATTTTACCACGAATTGTACTTGGTTTTCCATATCTTGGATTATTTTTACCTTTCATAGAAGGTCTTGGCCCTGAGTTACCTTCACCACCAGGACTTCTGTTTATTAACATACCTGTACCCAAATCTTTACGGCCAAGTACATCTATCAGGTACATTTCGTGCCTATATGCATCAATCTCAGACAGTCCCTGTTTAAGATAGACCCGTCTATCTTTTGGTGGTACAGGTACATTTACATGTTGATTGTTTATTCTATTTTTTCTCCCTTTGCCTATGTAGTAAGGTGTTCCATCTTCGCGAAGATAGGCGTAGGTATAGTAATTCATTCTTCAATTTGCAGGGGTATTATTATTTATTATATCGTAGATTGGGTCTTATGTCAAATACACCCCTGCACATGACTGCCCAATAGTTATGATAGGGCTTTGGCAGCAGCATGAGCCTTGGCGGTCAGTTGCATTGCCTCTTTTTTGTTTGGTTTTCTACCATGTTTCTTCTCAAACTCAGACCTCATTTGAGCCTTGGCATCTTTTCTACTCTGACCTATTTCTTTATTTCTAGTTGCGTCTCTTTCTTTCCTAGTCATACCACCACCATCAGCATGAGCATACTTTTTACGTGGTTTTGCAGGTTCAGTCTTCTTTGGTTCTGCCTTCTTGGTCTTTAACAACTGGTCTGCTTTCTTTTCAGCATCTTTAGAAGATGTGGTCGTTGTTTTTACTTCACCACCAGACTTTCTGGCAGCGGCTCTTGCCTTGGCTGCAGCTCTTCTATCTGCCTTAATCTTCTCTGCATATGATTGTTTGACTTCTGCAGAACCACGTTCCTGTTGTGGTTGTTGTGTTCTTTGTGAGGTTGTTCTACTTCTATTAGGTTTCTCACCTTGTGGTTTATAATCTACTGGTGCAGTCTTACCACCACCAACTGCCTTGACTCTTGGTTTAGTTCCAGGTGCTCTACGATCAGCAGTGCTTCGTTTTGCACGAGGACCACGAACTGTACCCATTTCAGGGTCATAAACCTCAACCATTCCCCTTTTATATCTTTCTCGGGCACTTACGGTTTTGTCTCTAGTTTCTGGTGAATCAAGAGTTCTTGAACCACTCTCTCCAGCAGAATTGGCTTGAGTTTCTTTGAATTTATCTTGACGATCTTTAAGAGCTTGTGCTCTTTCAGAGGCAAGTTCTAAAAAAAGTTGTAGGTTCTTCATTCTTTTTTCTGTAGTTGTGTTCCTAACTCCAACAGATTGACGGAGGTGATAATATAATTATATTTATCACCCCCGATATTATCAGGAGAAGAAGTGGTCAGGTGCACTCAACTCCTCAACATATGCAGTAACGCTTTCATTACCTTGAATATCCAATAGTTTGTCCCACTGGATATTGTGAGCGTCAAAATCTTCAAATACATCGAGTTCGATCGTAACTCTATACTTGGACTTCTGAGCGTAGGCTAGAGACATGAGGAGAACCTGATTGACTACCCTGTAAGTATAGGGTATTTAGGTCAAGGAGTCAAGGTGTTATGGACAGTGTTCAAACTGTCACACATCAATCTTTAATGTAACCATTCTTGACGAGCCATTCTTTTGTCATTGGAGTAGGAGAATAATCGGTCCACATAGTCCCACGAGCACAAGATTCAAGTGCATCTTGAGTCATACCTTCGGTTTTACCTGCCCAAGTTGCCTCTTTCTCCCATGGTTGTGCCGACACTGGATATGTTCGTTCTACCATTTCTTGCCATAACATAGGAACATCTTCCTCTGGTTTGATAATAGCAATCATACTATTATCAATGGTTCCTGCCATACAATCCTGGGCTGCATGCCACCCTTCATGTCTCATAACTGACATCAATACATCAGGACGATGCATGAATGCTCTGTTCAGAAAGAAATTATTACCTACGGTATGATATACACCACGATGTCCAACAGGGAAATAACTTTCATCGGCAAGATATACCTGAACATCAATAAGAGTCAATGCATTCAACATACGACTAAATTCTTCTTGAACTGGAGTCCAATCAGAGTTAGGATATTGTTCTTTAATATAACCAATACCCCAGATTGGTTCCACACCTTCAGTACATTCTTCAAGTAACATACAACCCATTGAATCATATGAAAATGGTTCTACTTCAGGTTCATGATGTGCAAATGTATTAATAGTATCTACACCTTCATGAGTATGTTGATGTGGATAAAATTGTGGATGTGCCATTGCAGGTGGCACAACTATCATTGTTAATGCAAGTAACAGTGTCCTAATCTTCATCGTAAATTGAATTTCTCTTTTTTATATATTGTAATTCATTCCACTGATGTTGGTAACATAACAACAATGTGTGATATTTACAATGTTTATGAGTACGGGTTATAGTACAATATGGTTTAGGTTTTGTCCCAAGTTCAATTGTAATATAATCATCTTGTTCGTCTCTATAATATACCCATCCTTCATGAATAGCTGAAGCTTTCTCCCATCTCACATAATCATTCACCTGTGGCACATAATCAGACATAGTAATCAATCAATAGAAGAGGGAATACCGATAGAAGATAAAGTTTCTTGTTGTTTATAATATAGTTTCACATAACAACGTAATGTTTCTTTTAGTTCTCTAATATCATTACAAGCCTCAATGTCTCTTGAAAATGTTTCATATGCAAAAGACCTTGAAGGTGTAGATAATGTTATGGTGTCTGGATTCATGAGAATGCTGCCATGAGTGGATTGAGATTTAACTTCATAGCTGTGTATGGAGTTGTGTCTGATATATTTACTACTTTACCTGGTTTCTTGTGATTGACTGGAGCCATAAACACTCCTTTCTTTCTACAAAAGAACCCCCAAACTGAACTAGGGTGTTTATCATCACCATAGATAAACTCTCGACTGATGTTACGAATCCAAATACGTTTTACTGTCTTTGAGTAATCATCAGTCCAGTATTCATAGCCCTGTGGTGGCTGATGTGGAAATTCCATCTTTTTCATAACTATAGAGTAGGTCAAGCATCTTTTGACGCCATTCCATCAATTCATCATAACACCCTTGATTGTATGCACAACCACGGAGACTACTGTCAGGTTTGATTACACTTTCAATCATAAGATTGAGTGCGTCTTTTTGTTTATCAGTCATCGAAAACTTTACACATTGGGGAACCAGGGTGAGTGTCGCAGAATTCATCTAACACTTTATCTTTGTGTCGTTCTGATGGGTCTGATAGTTTACCTTCTGTGAGGGGATCCCACTCATCAGGTGAATGTGCTTCATTCGTATGTAAGTCTACCTTATAGGCATTGTACTTATCATTTGGGTCATAGAGGGGATCATTAACATCCCTTTGACGTGGTTGTGACATGATTAAGTTAAGAAAGAGGTTACAACTTTAGATGGTAGTTCATCTAACAAAGAATATTTATCTGCCTTGTTGATATTCTGTCTCAATTCACTGAAATAATGAGAATAATACTTACCATCTTCTTCAACAATTAAATCAAAACATTCTTCATCATTTTCTGCAACAACATTCCATACTCCGCCGTATTCTGATGAGGGGAATGGCACATAATGGTCAACAATGTAAATAAATTTCATCAGTCTTGAGAATTACCTTAATAGTATAGGTGAGTTAAAAAAGTTTGTCAAGTTGTCGTTGTAACTCATAATAAACTGAAATAAGTTTGAGATTCATATAAGTTTCGTAGTCATTACCTTTGAGTAAATCAAGTGTGGTTTCAATTTGTTGCATAGCAAGAGTGAGTGTTTCTTTTTTATTCATTAGATTTTCTCATTATACTATGAAAGAATAAGTGAATAAAGAACTGTAATGATTGTAACTATAGTCAATATAAAAAGACATAAAAAATTACATCTTCTGTTTCTTTTGAAATCATTTGACTATAAACCAATTTTTATCATTAGTTTTATTTACCCAGAAGTGGTACTTACCAGTAATAGATGAAAGAAACATTTGGTCTTCTGTCTCTTGTTCTACTCTACATGAATGAAGTTCATGCATCAAGTTAACGAATCGGTTCTTACTCCGTTGGTTCTTGGGTTCTACAGTAACGAATTTAGTCTTCATAGGTGTTTGACTGACTTTGTAAGTATAGACCATGTGAGGGGTCTCCGGGGGGTTTTGTAGACACTTGACAAACTGGTCTAGACCCCGTAGACTAGGTTTGTCGTTCTTGAGAGATAAGTTATAAGTTCTTATTTGATATTAAATCTCTTATCATATATTTCCCACTAATCTTATAACAGTGAGGACAATTTTCTTTTGTATATACTTTAAAATTCATAAATCAATCTCAGATTAAAAAATAATTTCCAATTACAAGACAATCTAGATCAATACTTTCAAAGGTTTTGATCGCATCCTTTGGATTCTCTACAATTGGTTGACCATTATCATTGAAAGAAGTATTTAAAAGAACCGGACAATCAGTTTCTTTATTATATTTTTGAAGAAGTGTTGCAACTTCTGGATGCAACTTTTCATTTACAGTTTGAATTCTACATGAGAAATCTTTATGTGTGATCGCACCAAGTTTCTTTCTTTGATGTGGTTTTACTACCAGAGAGTATAGCATATATTCATTTGGATATACATCTATAAAGTATTCTTCTTGATATTCTTCAAGCATAATACCTGCAAATGGACGCCACTCTTCTCTATGTTTAATGCGAGTATTGATTGTCTTTTTATTTTCTTTTATTGATGGGTTCATCAGAATTGAACGAGAACCAAGTGCTCTAGGTCCAAACTCTGAACGATTTTGAAACCACCCAACAATTTTATTATCAGCAAGAAGTTTAGCAACCTTCTCACACAGTTCTTCAAAGTTATCAAACTTCTTATAGTTTTTCCCTTTAAGTGCTTCCTCAATCTCTTCTTCACTATAAGTGCGTCCAAGAAGTGAAATATTGTGTGGGAGAGTTACTTTTTCTTTTGCCTTAAAAACACCATAACATGCAGCACCAAATGATAATCCAGTATCATCAGGAAATGGTGGGATGTGCATATTCTTTACAATTTCATTCTTACGAATGACAGAGTTTGTGAGAATATTCAGAAACACGCCACCAGCAAGGCAAAGATTTTCATCAATATATCCTTGTTCTTTGAGTGTCTTCATATAAACAAGCATTCCCTGTTCAAAATTATGTTGAAGAGTTCTTGCTTTGTTTTCTGGACTCATGTTTCCATAAACATAATCCTGTCCAGGAAAAGAGTTGAATGTAACTGAAGGAATACCTTCAAAAGTTTGTCGATAATCTTTTTCAAACTCTTTTACATTACCATATGCCGAAAGACCCATGACCTTGCCACAGAATGTCTCACGATACTTTGGATCAGTAATATCAATTTGTTTCTGAACCATCTCAACATAAATTTGATATGCCCAAGCCCAATAATAGTTTCCGAAGTTATTCATTTCAGGAATACCGGGATGATACCTAAAAATACCTTTTTCTTTATTAAAGTATCCTATAGAATGATTTTCTGTAGAAAAAGCATTGCCAGTAGAATTGAATAAAATAGATCCAGCATTATCCATCGTAATAAATGTTCCTTCATTGTAATCTGAAGAGAACACTGATGAATATGCATGACACATATGATGAGATACTATCTCAACTTTTGCTTTTGGGAAATATCTTTTAAGTTTAGATTGAAGAGTTTGATTAATATAATTCTTATAGAAGTTTATATTTGCCATCGATGGAACGACAACTACATCAATATCTTCTTTAGAAAGATTCCCTGTCGATAAACAATAGTCTATCGATTTTCGTGGGAAGTTTCCATCATATTTAATACCAGTAAGTCTTTCTTCACTGATACTAGTTACATGATTTCCATTAGAAAATAAAGACACACTTGCACCATGTGTCCAACTTTCATTCATTTGTTCCCTCAAACTAGGATTATCAGAAATTAAAACATTCCATCCAATCGCACCATAAAGTCCAATAACATTCATTTATCAACTGCTTCTATAATTTTATCAAAGTTAAAGATTTCTTCATCCTCATCCACATAAGGATACTCTGCTTCTACTCCAGTAAAATCAAAGTCAAACAAATAACTATTTGGAAGTTTAAAGTTGGCAGGTTTCTCTGCTTGAATATTGGTATGTATATCCCATCCAAAGACCTTTGGACTAGTTCCATTCCATAATACCACAGAAGGCAATTTCAATGCTGTTGCTGCGTGTTGTAGGCAACTATCAATAAGTATTCTCTTCTCACTATTCAGTAAGATACTTACAAGTTCCATATTACTCATTGGATCTTGAACCACTTCCACACCATCTAATGCTTCAGAAGAAGGTTTTTTGACTTGAAAAATATGATACTTATCGGAATAATGATCTACAAGTTTTTGTGCAAGTGCCACAGGCATATCTCTTGCCCATAGATATGGTCTCTGTTCATTATACATTCCACCATTAGTTTGAAGAACCATAATAGGTTTTTCGTTTGCACGACTTTCCCAAAATTCTTTTGCAATCTTTTTCTGTAAAGGATTAAATTTAATATCTGGCATTTCACCTCGATATTCTAATCCATACATCTTAGACCAAGTTTGAATCAGAGGCAGTTTTTTATGAATATGATCAGTAGTGAAATAAGGTTCATTATGGAAAATTATTGAATCCTCATTTTCAATATAACTTTGATAAAAATAACTTGTATTGCCAAGTTGATATACTCTATCTACAAATGGAAGATTTTGAAATATTTCAGACCAGACAGAAACAACAATAAGTTGTCTGCCTGGATGATTGTTTTTAATACATTTAGCTACTGCTGTTGCTGCAATATGTTTACCAAATCCACCTTGGCAATGAAATATAGAATACTTAATTTTTGTCATAAAATTACCAAGGAGTTTCTTTGTTTACTGTAACAGGTGCTGGGGGATTAAGAACAGAATTGATCCAAGAAGTGTGTTGTGCAGTGACTCTTTCTTCTGCAAGTTCATCTGCAATCCAACCCAATACAATCTCTTCAGTCAAGTCTGCAAATGCAACAAATCCTTCAGAATCTGGAGTAACATCTTCAGAATTAACTTGATAAGTTTCAGAACCTTCAATTGTAGTTCTTTCTACATCAGAATCATCAGAGGATACCCATTTAACTTGAATATCACAAACTATATTGTTTCCATCATTTCTGACTTCAAGATTTTCAATTGTTCTTGTGTGTGTAATTGCCATTTTATTTTAGTTAAATCTCTATTATTTATTTAAAGATAATATTATTATCCTTTGTAGGTGGTGCCTTTACCTTAGGGGTTATCGTAACAATATCAGGTGTTCCCCAAAACTCAAGTCGTCTTTTGTTTTGTTCATAAAGATCAAGAATTTCTTCTGGAAGAATTGATGCTGGTGGAGAAGAAGTTTTCTTGACCTCAGAACGAACCTGATGCATATCACTTAGTCCATAAGTTATCAAATCATCTTCCCTATGAATATTTGAGATTGATCCAAAGTCATGATCATAAAACTCTTCCCCAAGAAAATCATAGATGTCTTCCATTATTTTTTCAGGATTATCTACAAGATCATTATAGTCCACAAAATGCATTTTGTCACTTACATTTTGTTGGAATCCCATCATAATCGCATTCAGTGACTCATAAACAATACCACCATCATTTAGAAGATACATACATCTATTCAAATCATTAATAGGTATATCAGTTTTGATTAATTGTTCATCTACAAAATTAATTCTTGGTTGGCCTTCCTGAAAAGGATTTCGATGAATCATTGTCAGAATAGAAGTTAGAATCTCATCTATTCTACGAACTGGAACAAGAATCTTTGCCTGTTGTCCAATGTACCCTTCAATATAAGGAACTCTTGCAGTCCATGCACGATTTTTATCAAAGACAACTGGTTTTTGAACATCACTATAAAAATGATGTGGAATGCTACCAATGATCTCTCTGACTTGATCTGGTTTTGGATATCCATGGTACAACTCATTACCCATAAAGTTTTGCTCTACGGCAAACATTGCACCAAGAACTGGACTTGATGGTCCAGAATAAAATCTTGGATTTTGATTTAAGATTGAAGAAAGCAAAGTGCTTCCCGAACGGGGAAGCCCTGCCATAAAATAAAAAGTTTTATCCATTAATTTATCATTCGATACTATTATATATTATACCATAAAATCAATTATTCAGTAAAGAATTAACTTTTTCTTCCAGTGAAGACAATCTTTCTTTGAGTTCTTGGTTTTCGACATCAAGTTCTTTGATTGCATTAACAAGAACAGGAAGTAAGTGCTCATGAGTAACACCCCACTTATCTATGTTAGATTTTGATGCAATGATTGTTTCATCACCTTCAAGTTCTGCAACCTCTTGAGCACTGAATCCATATCTGACTCTTTTATCAGTAACCTCATTCGTTTCTCTATTCTTAAATGAATATTTGATAGGATTAATATTCTGTAAGAATCCTCTTCCATGAGGTACATCACCATAAACACACTTATCTCTAATATCAGAAATAACTGTCCATGCTACTTGTATTGCGGCGCATGAGTGATTTGCATTACCCATTATAATACAATTATCACTTGTCGTCAGATTAATCAATCCTGATGGAGATCCAGATGTTTGTCCAGCATTAACACCAAACGCAATATTATTACTACCTGTTGTATTATTGCATCCTGCATTACAACCAAAGAAGTTATTATTACCTCCAGTGGTGTTGCCTCTTCCTGCACTACAACCAATGAAGTTATTAAAACCTCCAGTGGTGTTAGCGTATCCTGCATTATTACCAATGAAGTTATTATAATTTCCAGTGGTGTTGCATCTTCCTGCACTAGCACCTAAGAAGGTATTAAAACTTCCAGTGGTGTTGTATCTTCCTGCACGACAACCTAAGAAGTTATTATAACCTCCAGTGGTATTACATCCTCCAGTGTGTTCTCCCCCAATAAAGATATTATAAGATCCAGTGGTGTTGCATCTTCCTGCATAACGACCTAAGAAGGTATTAAAACTTCCAGTGGTGTTGCCTCTTCCTGCACTACAACCAATGAAGTTATTAAAACCTCCAGTGGTGTTAGATAATCCTGCACTATTACCAAAGAAGTTATTTTGAGTTCCAGTGGTGTTGTTGAATCCTGCACAGAAACCAATGAAGTTATTACAAGCACCAGAACCAGAAGCACACTTACCGGCATAAGTTCCTAAGAAGTTATTATGTTGTCCAGTGACCGTTGCACAACAACCGGCACCACGACCGATCATATTGTTACAGGATCCAGTGCCGTTGATGAATCCTGCACCATTACCAATGAAGTTATTAGAAGTTCCAGTGGTGTTGGATCTTCCTGCACAATATCCTAAGAAGTTATTACCACTTCCAGTGGTGTTGGATCTTCCTGCTTCACGACCAAAGAAGTTATTACAACTTCCAGTGGTGTTAAATGTTCCTGCATAAGAACCAATGAAGTTATTAAAACATCCAGTGGTGTTGAGTCTTCCTGCATTATTACCTAAGAAGTTATTAAAACCTCCAGTGGTGTTGCAGTATCCTGCATTAAGACCTAAGAAGTTATTATCACTTCCAGTGGTGTTGAGTCTTCCTGCATTTGGACCTAAGAAGTTATTTTGATATCCAGTGGTGTTGGCGAATCCTGCACAATTACCAAAGAAGTTATTATTACCTCCAGTGGTGTTGGATCTTCCTGCACTAGCACCTAAGAAGTTATTATAACTTCCAGTGGTGTTGGAGAGTCCTGCACATAAACCAATGAAGATATTAGAACAACCAGAACCAGAAGCACACTTACCGGCATAAGTTCCTAAGAAGTTATTATGTTGTCCAGTGACCGTTGCACATTGACCGGTACCACGACCGATCATATTGTTACAGCATCCAGTGGTGTTTGCTAATCCTGTATTACGACCTAAGAAGTTATTACTACTTCCGGTGGTGTTGCAGCATCCTGCATTAACACCAAGGAAGTTATTATTAGTTCCAGTGGTGTTGGAGAGTCCTGCATAACGACCAAAGAAGTTATTATAAGATCCAGTGGTGTTGTTGAGTCCTGCACTACAACCAATGAAGTTATTATGAGTTCCAGTGGTGTTGAAGTATCCTGCACTATTACCAAGGAAGTTATTATTACCTCCAGTGGTGTTTGCTAATCCTGCATTACAACCAAAGAAGTTATTATTAGATCCAGTGGTGTTGTAGTATCCTGCATTAAACCCAATGAAGTTATTATGAGTACCAGAACCAGAAGCACACTTACCGGCATAAGTTCCTAAGAAGGTATTATGTTGTCCAGTGACCGTTGCACAACGACCGGCACCAAGACCGATCATATTGTTACAGCATCCAGTGGTGTTTGCTAATCCTGCATTACGACCAATGAAGTTATTAAAGGATCCAGTGGTGTTGCAGCATCCTGCATTAACACCAAGGAAGTTATTATTAGTTCCAGTGGTGTTGGAGAGTCCTGCATAACGACCAAAGAAGTTATTATAAGATCCAGTGGTGTTGTTGAGTCCTGCACTACAACCAATGAAGTTATTATGAGTTCCAGTGGTGTTGAAGTATCCTGCACTATTACCAAGGAAGTTATTATTACCTCCAGAACCAGAAGCACACTTACCGGCATAAGTTCCTAAGAAGTTATTATGTTGTCCAGTGACCGTTGCAAAACGACCGGCACCACGACCGATCATATTGTTACAGCATCCAGTGGTGTTTGCTAATCCTGCATTACGACCAATGAAGTTATTAAAGGATCCAGTGGTGTTGCTGAATCCTGCATAACGACCTAAGAAGTTATTAGAACTTCCAGTGGTGTTGTTGTATCCTGCACCACAACCAAAGAAGTTATTATAAGCACCAGAACCAGAAGCACACTTAC
>Ga0208543_1000114_pt1 | contig 27587 bp, 29 predicted proteins | sample DEB08_DNA_14_FD_185497 | JGI IMG/M metagenome (GOLD analysis project Ga0208543, IMG submission 185497) | Aqueous microbial communities from the Delaware River and Bay under freshwater to marine salinity gradient to study organic matter... | ecosystem: Environmental > Aquatic > Marine > Coastal ...
GGAAGAATAGATCTTACAGCCAAATTCTTAATTCCATCTTCTCCCATAATATTTTCTAAGATAGTCAAATAATAATCTTCACCTTCACTCTTTAACTTCCCTTCATTTTTATCTGATTTTTTATCAGTAAATTCTTTTACCAGTTGTTTTAGGTGAGAAGACGATTCAGACTCATCCTTATCAGCAAGTTCAATTAGCTTATCTTTAATAGATTCCATTTGGGTTTCTAACTGACCAACCTTTACATGGATCTTTCTTCCTTTTTGGCGAAGGTCGGTAAGATCAGCTTCTGCCTTTTCAGCATCTGCTTTAATACTATTCCATTGAGAAAACAAGGAATCTAATTTTTCTTCCTTTTCCTTTTTAATGTCTAAATGAAAATCTGAATTAAGAGGTGCTGTACATGTTGGGCATGTATTGTTTTCATAAAGCTTAAGTTCTTTCTTTACAGTATTGATTTTAGAATTAAGATTTGATTTTTCATTATTCTTTTTACGAGAATGGGTATCTAATTCTTCTAGTTTTTCTTTAGTTGACTCTGTTATCTCCAATAACTTTTTTCTTTGGCCATTTAAAGTAACTAGGTTTTCTTTGAGCCCTTTGATCTTTTCAGCATCTTTATCTTTACTTACCTTTTCAAAGTGTTCAATTTTTTCTAAAACAGAATCTATTGAATCATTGAGTGTTCGGATCTCATCTTCATAGGTTCGGATTTCTTCAATTATGCTTCTCCTCTTTTCTTTAACAGCTTCTGCCATTTCATTAATAATTGAAAAGCCAAAGATCTTATCAATGATTCGTTTCTTATCATAGGGAGACATTGTAATAAAAGACTTAAAGTCATTAACCGATAGGATAATTACATTCTTAAATACATGATAAGGAATTTCAAAAATTTCAGTTTCTAAAAAGTCTTGAAGATTTGATTTACCCGCAACATCATATTCGGAACCATTAATCTTTACATTAAATACTCCAGGATTAATACCTCTTTCAATCTCAATAGAATTATTTTTTGACTCTAACCAGATTTTACCCCAAAGCTCTCCGTTTACTCTGTTAGGCAAGTCTTTAAGATTGGCACCTTCTACTTTACCATAACAAAGATATGTTATCACTTTTGCTAAAGTACTTTTACCTGCACCATTTCCACCTAATACTAAATATAGGTCACTTTTATTTTTATCAAATTCTATTACTTGCTTTCGGTTACCGTAACTTGCAAAATTTTTGAACTCTACTTTGTTAATCTTCATAGTTAGGTGATAGTGTTGTTTTATATAGTTCTTGGACTGACTGTTTTAGTCTCTCCTTTAAATCTTGTTCATAATCTAATGAATTGATATACTCTGCAGCAATATTCATTAAATTCAATTCTCCATTAAAATCTGACATTTCCCCATCTTCTCTATCATATGGGTTATCCTCATCATAAATTCTTGGTTCTAATTTTCTGGCAACACCATCAAGGTAATCCATGAATCTATTAATATTATACTTACCTAAGATATTTGATGGCACAAACACATCCACAAAATTATCCTTTATTTCTCTCTTTATATCCTCCATTCTCATCTCTAAGATATCATTAATATAATACCGTATAAATACTGGACTCCTCTTGTTCATAAAGAACTGGTGCTTTCCAGTATCTAAATCCAATAGATAGATACCTTTTTGATTATCGCGATCAGATCTTGTCATCTGGTAAGGATTTCCTACAAGTACAAAATTCTGTTTATCTTGCCTATAATGAATATGACCTGAATAAACTCTCTTAAATCTCTTAAAGGTTGAAACATCATTACCACCTTCGTGTAAATGTTTTGTACTAGGGCTCGTTTGAACACCGCGCGTTTCAGTATGACAAAACATATAGTCAATATTTTCTGTGATAGAATCTAATGTTTCTTTTTCATGTTTATGATCTCTCCGCCATGGCATAAGTAAACATTTAGTATCTCCATACTGTAAGATCTTAGGTTCTTTATGAACTGTAACATTAGGAACATACTTAAGACAGTCTACTGATGCAATATCATTGGAGTTCTTTCTCATTATATCATGATTACCTACAATGATATGAATGTCTGGAAATATCTTTCCTAATTCTTCAAAAACTCTAATTCCTAAATCTTGCGCAGCCAAGTTAATACTTTGGCGATTATCAAACACATCCCCTAAATGATAGAGGACATCCCCTTCTTTGTATTCCTTTTTAACTAATGGTATGAAAAAGTTAAAGAAGTAATCTTCAATGATGTTAAGCCATAAAACTGAATTTGATCTACACCCAAGGTGAGAATCACTAACCATCCAAATTCTTGCCATGTTAAAATAGTTTTCGTATTTTTCTTTTCTCTAGGATATTATACTTATCATCCAATTCTTTGATAAGTTCATCCTTAAATTTATTAGAAAGAGAGTTATAAAACTTGTTAGGAAATACATCAAAGTAATCTGATATAACACTAAATAAATCTACTCTTGTATAACCGTCACCAATATGTTCAATTACATAGGTATATACTTTATTAATTTGTACTTTATTTAGTTTCTTAATAACACCATCAGGAGTGGCTTCATTAAGATGCTCATATTCACTACCTTTAATTAAGACATCAATCTTTTTAATTAATTGTTCATAATGCATCTTATCATCTGGATCCATATCATCCAGGTAAGTAGAAGAAACTGTAAAGTTTACACGATTTTCGGTTATATCCTGTTCACCGTAAGTGTTGTTAAAGATCTTGTCTTTGTCTGCTAATGATGGCTTTATTTCTTTACCATTTTCATCTAATTTTGGTTTTTTCTTTTTTCCCCACATATTGTGTTTAATTTATGTCATCGGTTTCGGTTAATCTCATATGATCATAATCGATATTAAATCGACATCTTGACCCCTTTCCTTGCCCATCTCTAATCTTCAATACCTTTAACCAATATTCTCTATTTGCGTGCATCATTGAATCTTGAATCAATGCATACATAACATCTGCTGTATGCGCAAGACCTGCAGATTCTGCGATGTTTTCCATTCTTACTTCAGTTGCATCCCATGCACCACGGTTAATCTGCGTTGCTGAAATTACTAACATATCTCTCTTAACAGCAAGAGCACGAAGATCTTCGGCAATTTGCTTAATCTTCATATAAGTATTTTCAGTATTAGGATTTCTATAATTTGCAAGAATATTAATATAGTCAACTACCAAAACATTTACTTTATGATCTTGGCTTTCTTCTAAGTCTTTAAGATAAGATTCAATATCAAGAACAGTACCTTGTGAAGTTGGGAATTCTTTTACAAAAAGCTTTCCAGGTGGAAGTAATCCTCTAGAGATTCTTTCTAATTTTCTTTTCATAAATTCACGATTCCCTGTTCTATTATCGTACTCCATCATGGAAATATCTAACAGATTAGAACCTATCCTTTTAAGTACCTTTTGTGCAGACATCTCAGCCGAAATGAATACTACATTATGACCCATCCTAACGAAGTTAGCAGCATCATTTGCCAACCATATAGATTTACCAATGTTTTGTTCACCGGCATATACAATAAGAGATTTTGTATCATAACCGCCACCTGAAACATTATCTACAAAAGTCCAACCTGTTTCAATCTTTTTAGATGTTCTCTGTATGTGGTGCTCAGGATTAAAGAAGTCTAATCCAATATCAGTATCAAAGTTTAATGATCCTTCTGTAGAGATCATACCAATTGCACGAGTTACTACATCTTCAACATTTTCCGGTGTAACATCTTGAGTTTTTACATACTCAATAGTTCTTACTAATTGTTTATCAAAATGTTTCCATTTAACCCAAGACTCACCAGTTCTCTTTAACCAATCCTGATCATATTCATTAATGTTAATGTCATAAATACTAGTTACAATATCATCAGGAATTTCATTAGGATCATCTTTAACCAAAGCCTTCATTTGTTCTCGTGAAGGGCTTTCTCCAAAGTTAGTATAAAAATTCTTGGCTAATTTTGCAATATGATCCAGATCACTGTTGGAAAAGAAACCTGGCCCTGTGCTTTTTAGATAATGTGGTTTCTTAAGAAAATAGTTAAAGAATATTTTTTCGTGATCTGTACTTGATTTCATCTTTGTTTATTTTTATATAGTGGAAACTATATTTAGTTTATTCATACGGATTCTTAATAACCTCGTATGTAGTATAAGCAGCATTGGAAAGTGATACATCAATAATCTTATCTCTCCTAAGAGTCATGATTATTTCATTCGTTCTTTCATCAGTCAGGTCATACTTTTTCTGTAAAGATACATTAGTAAACTTTATCTCTTTTGCTACCTTACCACAGTAATCACGTATTAATTCAAAAATAACATCTTCAGAATCAGGGTATGTTGGTAATGCTGTATGATTTCCTAATACGTGCTTAACTTTAAGTTTAGCAGTATCAATCGTTTTCTTCAGCATTTTCTTCAAGCATTTCGGTTAAATTTTCTACATCAATTTCTTCACCGTATTTAAACTTTTCGGCAACCACTGGTTCAAGTTTTTGTAAAACTTCCGGTGTCATAACCAATGGCGTAAATAATTGATTAAGATCAACCGTATCATTAAGGTGAGCTACACAGATCTTACGAGCAGTTGCTGCAGGTTGGAAATAAACAGTTACCTCTTTACCATCTTTTTCATATGTATGTTCCCGACATTCTGCTTTACCTGTCTCGTTAAGTTTATCATATGCATTTTGATTAATAAACCTTCCACGTTCAACTCCACATGTATCCCAGCTGATATACTCTTCTAATCCAATATAAGGATTCATACCTTTGTTAAATGAAATATGGAATTTAATTGGTGTAGGTTTAGCAAAGCGATTCTTATTAGGTTTTGCAGTTACAATAATACCGGTCTGTTCAATACCTTCTTTAAGTTTTGCCTTACCTAAGAAAAGAATAATAGAAGCAGCATACTCAGGACCAGTACCACCTCCACCTACTTGGCGAGAAAACAGATCTTGTGTTTGATATGTATGATTTGTAAATAAGAAAGGTACCTTTACAATACCTAACTTGGTCATAAGAATACGGAACGTAGATTTAAGCAATTTAGCTCGCGTCATATCAGCCTTATCGCTACCGCTCTTGGCATCATCAATTTCTTTTTGTGTTGCAAGGTTACCTGCAGAATCTAAAATAATTAGAACTTTAGGTAATTCAGCACCTTTATTCTTTTGTTCAATCAAAAGATCAGTTAATGCGGTAACAGAACTTCTGAATTCTTGAACCGTATTACATGGTTCATAACGGAATTTTTTAGGATCTATTCCAAATTTTTCAACTAATTTTTTATCTACTGCATTTTCAGAATCATAGAATACAATACTATATCCCATTTCTTGTGCTTGTTTAACAGCATTAAGAATAAGATAAGTTTTACCTGTACCAGAAGGACCGGCCAATGCAACTGCTCGGTTATTAGGATAACCTCCAAATAGGGATCCTGTTAAACATGCATTAAGATGGTAATTTCCAGTAGGTATAAAGTGATCAATTTCTGAAATGCTTGATTTATCTAATGTCTCTCCGTATGTAGAGTGTTTTGACATTTCCTTGTTTAAATCTGCGAATGAAAATTCTTTACCCATATTTTGTTTTATTTTATTATTATATAGAAAAATGATAAGTTGTTTTAATTACTCATTTTTTTAAAATAAGGTACCCAATACTTTTCTATAATAGATTCCCAGTCCCTATCAGGAAACATTTCATCATAAACATTAGATGCATATTCATTAATAAGTGTTGGATTATCTTTAAATTCATTGATAATCTGAACAGCTTCATCAACAGTTTTAAACTTCTTAACAGTGTTATGATACCTAACAATTCCTACATCGGTTGAAATAAAAGGTATCTTACATGCAGTAGCTTCAGCAAAGTATGTAGGTAAGCCTTCGGCTGTTGACGAGCAAATAATCATATCCACATCATGGTACATACTTTTATCATTAGGTCTGTTTATAATCACCACAGATTCTACCTCAGCCTTATTGCATATTTCATGAAACATATTAGGCCTCTTAATAGACCGCCAATCTTCTTTAGGCGAAGATCCTACAAACCCAACCTTCCGTATTTGGGTAATTTGTTTAAACGGATAAAATCTCTTTCTATTTACACCAATAGGTAAGAGATAACTTTCAACACCTTTAGATTTAATTTGATTTACTATATAAGGATTAATGCTACATATTGGAGTAGTAAACCAACCTTCATACCATCCATGATTAAAGTGATTAGCAGGTAGATCTACTTCAGTATGATAGACTGGAATAAATTTATCTTTAAGTTCATTTTGTTCTTCTATAGGTAAATCTTTAAAAAGCCAGCCGCTATCTAAGACTTTGGCAATATAAGGATCAACTATAATAAGATCCCAATTCTTCCAAGCTTTTTGGTTAAAGAGATAAACATAATTATCTTTTTCTGCCCAGTCCATTAGCTCAAACTTTACGTCTGGGTATTTTTCATCAATGATAGATTTAATATCACGGTGGATTATTCCCATTGCACCACCTGTACAATCCCCAAAATATAAAACTTTAATCATTTTTATGATTTTGTTTTTCTTTCCATTCAGATGTATACAACGATTCATCCCATATTTCATACCACCCACGACCTGTCTGGATATCAGAAACTTTTCTAAAGAAGTCTTCATACATTGGAGCTATTGCTTCCAATGAAAACTTTTCACCATGGGCTCTACAGTCTGCAGGTTTTATTTTTCCTTCTTGTATATTTTTAACTGCCCTTACATAGTCTTCAAATGTTCTACAGCGATATCCTGTTACACCTTCAATATTATTTTCTGTAAAGGCTCCCCAATCAGATGATATGGTAGGAGTCCCTGCTAAAAGATTTTCAATTTGGACGCCACCGAAAGGTTCAAGATATTGAGATGCTAAGAAAGATCCTTTTGCATTCTTCATCAGTTCCTTTCTTTCTTCAACACCTGCATATCCTACAAATTCCACATGGTCTGGCCATTCATAGTTTTCATATGAAGGGTCTAATTGACCAGCAACTTTAAGCTTTACACCAGCAGCTTCACATACCTGTTGAGCAATATGAACCCCTTTGCCGGTATAAACCCTTCCTAAGAAAAGAAAGTAATCTTCTTTTTCTTCTTGATATTCAAACTGGTCTAAATCAAAATAATTAGGAATTACTATATCATAGTTACTTTGTGCACATGTCCCAACATTATGAAGTCCGCAATATGCATGATAAATTGCATAAGATTCAAATATTTTATAAGGTGCCCAGTGTCCACCTGCATATCCAATACCAGGTTCTATTGTTAAAAGGTCTGGGTGAGCATCACAAATTGGTCTTACACCGGCTCCCCAAAATGGGAGAATGATGTCTCCCGGTTGTTTTCTTTTATCAATTTCTCTAATTGCATTTCTATAAAAAGTTTGATATGCTTTATCATTCATATCATACTTAAACCATTTACTCCTATAATCATGAGTACCGTAAACCTCTTTCCATACCTCATTAGTAATAACTGTCACATCTTCATCTGCCATTGTGTCAGAATCTTCATGACCATAGTGATAAATTGTATGACCTCTGCCGGCCATCATCTTACAAAATTTCCATGCCTTTTGGGTATATGCGCATGCTACAAAGTCTTCATTGGTTATGGTATGTGGAAGACCTAGTACATGTATTCTAAAATTCTTTGCCATTTTTATTTTTTATTTTTTGTTAATAATTATTATGATATAGCTTCTAATTTATTATATTGAGGTAAATTATCAAAATCTTCTGCATAATAATAATTAATCATATCTAACGTTTCATTATCTTTAATATAATTAAATATGTTTTCAGATCGAGCAGGCCCATTGTGGTCTGATGTAATTATAGTTGGGTTTTCTCTGGTTATAATTTCATTAGGATTAGTAAATTTTAGCTTAGTTGAAAAATCTTTATTTAAATTTTCAACTTCTAAAATAACATCAAAATTTGTTTCATTAAGATATGTTGATTGAGTTAGTAAAAGCTGATGCCCAAAAATGTTTTCTTTGTTTATTTTATTATCATGCTTACACTTAATCATCCAAGAAAGTATAGACTTTATATCATTACCACCTGCTAATATTCTAAAAGAAGAGCCGGCACCAGGTTTAAGAGGTCTTTGTGCTGTTGACCACCACATTGATATAAACCTTTCATAAGGATTTCTTACAGAAGTAAATTTGTAAAAATCCTGCATTTCTTTTGGAATAATATGCCAATGATCTTCATATGTTTTTCCTCCATCTATAGAGTAGGCTCCTACTGCACCGTATTTTTCCATTAAAACCTTATATAATGTTCGAGTTCCGGTTTTAGGAATTGCTACATATACATATTTTAATTCTTTATTGTATATCATTTTATTTGTTTATTTTTAGAAAAGATTGGTTGTATAAATTAGGTTTCTATTAAAGGCCTTAAAGCCCATTGCAGTTACAACCCGATTTATTGGATCCAATATTGTCTTTTCAAATTGTTTATCATAATCTACCTTAGGTGCAAATTCATAAGGATAATCACCAGGTGCATATGCAAATACATCGCATGCTTTATCTTTAGAAAAATACATTTTACATTTTTCGCCGTTTCCTAGTGGCTGATATTTTCCTTTCACACTGGAGTTATTTAATAGGTAATTATGATAACCTGCAGATCTTACCCCAATTGGACATTTAGATGCAACTTCAAATGTATCATAATCGTTTACTATATATCGTTGATAATTATTAACCTTTCGTGAAAAACAGATTTGGTCTACGTTGGCTAATCTGAACTGTCTTTTAATATCTTTAAGCTGGCTTGCAAATTTACCCATATCTAATTCTTTGACAGAAAAAATGTACGTAAGAAGATCTTTTAGTTTCTCTCTAGCAAAAAGAGGTGTTGATGATTGAATAATTTCAAAACCTTTAGCACTAATTTTTGAAAGGTCATCATAATGAATATCTGGATCTTTCCATACAATATTCTGCATATACTTTTTCTTGGCAAGCCATATTGCATTTTTAGCAATACTCTCCAATTCAAAACTTAAGAAATTTTCTGCATTATTATCATCTGCATATTTCTGTAGAATCTTTTCAATATAATCCTTAAGTCTTACTTCATATAACTTAAGAATAAATTCCTTTTCATCACCTTCCCACCCTTCAGATTTTTTAATGACTTCATCAAACTTAACATACACTGAATCCGTATCAATATAGATACCTACAGGTTTTTCAATTTTACTAGTAACAGATATACCCATAGCAGTATGAGCAGGAATATCTTTATGCCAAAATTCTTTAAAGTATTTATTGACAAGTTTTTCAGTATATAGAATAGCATCCTTACCCTGAAGAGTAATAGTTTCTGCTATATCAACATTAAAGAAATAGAAATAAGGATTACCAAATGCACCGTAAATAGAGTTAAGCATTAGCTTTACAGCTTGTTCATAATTATAATACTTTGATGCTTCTTCTTTTATTTGCTGTAATTCCTCTGTCATTTTTATTTTTATAAGGTAAAGATTAAAAAAGTTTAAGGGCACCTAACCTTAATTAGATGCCCTTAGAGTAGACGGGATTAGTCTTCGTCTGTAATGGCAACAGCCACGGTAAGATGAGTGTTAGTATCCAACGATTTGAAAACAACTTTATTTTCACATACACTCACTTTATAGTTTTCCTTATCCAAAAGGTTTATGTATTTCTTATAGATAACAACTTTTGCACCATGTTCAACGGATGAATCATATGAGTGACAAAGTGTAGCATCGTATGAAGTACCTTTAATGTTAATACCTTTTTCTCCAATGTAAAGAGTAAAGATATCCTCTTCTTTATCAAGGTTAAATAGTGATTTCATTTTATCTACATGAGTAGTGAGAAGATCAAATTCAAACATCTTAGATTCAGTTCCAAATGCTCGGTCAGTTTCTTCTTTACTCATTTCCATAAATGATAATGATGGATCAGTACACGCAAGATTAATTTGGAGATCATCATTCTCTAAAATAAAATCGCTTGCCATATATTCTCCGTCATATTCAGTATACTTAATACGACCTTTTACATCACCGTTAAAATGGCTTAATGCATCAATGACTTTAGTACCATTATAGAAGCTTACCTTTACCGGGTTATCAATATCTGCTTCAAAGATATCTTTGGTTGGTGTGTTAACCAATTTAACAGCATCTCGTTCAGGAAAATAGACAGAAGAAACAGTTCCTTCTTTTGCAATCTTCATAAAGATAAACTTGTCAATTGGAAGTAGTTTACGGACGAATGAACTTAATTCATAACCGTCAATTTTGTTAATTGTTGTTTCCATTGAAAATAATTTTTGTTTATTATTATATTGATATTAGTTACTTAGTTTAATGTATACTCTCTAATTATTACATCGTTAACAATGTCGCCTTTTTCAACCTTTTCAAGGTATTCCCACCCTTGGATTATATGACCAAACGATGTATAATTTTTATCTAGGCTTCGGCCTAGCCATCTCCCTAAAGATATGAAAAATACACCAATTGAAGTATGTTCCTGGCCTGCATTAGCAGAACTTAATACTCCAAAGAAATGAGTATTATTATCCTTTGTTCTTCTAGGAGGCTTATTCTCATCCCACATACGGCCACCCGTCATCTTAGGCCCAGCTTGTATTACAAAGTTAGGTTCTACTCTATCAAATTCAATTCCCTTAAATTGACCTGTTTTTGCATTGTTAATGAATGCCCTAGTATGAATTGGTGTTTCTTCATAAAGGCGAAATACCATATCACCTTTATCCATTTTAAATGTAGCTGTTATTATCTTTTCCATTAAAATATTGACTTAATTTTAAATTCTTTTTGTTTCTTTTGTACACTCTTAAAGGAAGGTGGCTGCCAGTCTTTATTATAGAGGATATCTTTAAGTTCATATTTAGGTTCATATTGAAAACCATCAAATTTCCATGATAAACCTGGTAAAAAATCTCTCAACCATAAAGGCTTTTTTGTACCTATAGCATAATGAATAATTGAAGGAGTTACTTGTTTAAGATACCTTTCATCGGGGGTACCTGCCTTCATTCCTTTATCAAGATTTTGCATAAGTCTTAAATCTTTACTATCGGTAAATTTAACCTTTCTACCTTCTGCTAAATATCTATGAATATTAAAGTGGTGGAATCTCTGCTCAACTGTCCAGCTTGTATATCCGGTAAAATTAAAGTAAAGATGATGAATAAATGGGTGCTTCATAAATCTTTCAAAATAATACTCTAACTTAGGATCGTCTCCATATATGATATTACCTGCATTTATAGAAAGTGCATTCATTTGCTCTAATGTAAAATCAGATTCAAAGATTTCATTAAAAGCATCCATTACATCATACTTATCCTTGTTTCTAATGTAAAATAGATTTTCCTTTTTAATACCGAACTCTTCATATTCATCCCACATATAACTTATATCATTTAAGATAAATACATCATCATCAGATACAAGAGTTCTCTTTACTCCAAATTTTTCTTTAAGATAAATTGGCATTAAGATCTTAAATAAGCAACCATGACTTAAAAGAAATTCCTTTGCTTTACCTTCATAACCATGCTTCTTAATGTAATAGTCATAAAGATCATTAAGAATAATAATTTTGGCATTTTTAAATATGTCCAAATCATGTTCTTCAAAAATACCACTAAGTTTATCTAGGTCTATTTTAGTATCATCCACAAACAGATAAATGTCAAACTTCTCTTTAACTCCTCTAGGATAATAACTACATAAGATATTAGTAAACTCTAGACTGGATACGCCGATGGCTAAAGCTTTATCTTTCATAATTAAATTATACTTTTTACTTTATACTTCTTTTTTGGTTTAGCTCCAATTTCTTCTGCTTCAATAATCTTATGATTAGTGTTATCCTGTTTTAGGAATGTATAATTTGTCATTTTTGCATTACCTTCACAAAACTTCTTCACCTCATCGGCCATATCCATAGCAGTGGTAACTGGTACATTTTGTGCAATATGATTAACTTGGCGAGAAGATTCAATTTCAAAATCTAAAGGAAGACCCATTAAATGAAGCATCTCTCTTACATTAAGATATCTATTTTCTACAGGGTGAACACCATTAAACATATTTCTACCAATAAGAGCAGAAAAAGAATCATGAAAAAAGTGAGGAGATGCATCCCAATATCCTAATCCTTGACTAACTTTGTTCTTTTGGTGTTCCAACATATCAATGAATGTCTTTGTACTTTTCTTATTTGAAAAACCTTCTTTAGGATATCTTTCTCTAAGCCATTCAATACATTCATCGAGTAATTCATTACTGTCAAGATACTGTGCAATAGTACCTTTTTTAAATTTGGCGGAAAATTCAGCATGAGTTAAGCCTTCTTTTTCTAAAACAAATTCATAAGGTCTAAAATGATCAGATACCTTTCCTGGAACCATGAACATATCCTGTTGAGTAGCATCTTCTGGAATTTCATTAAGATAATCAATCAGCTTTTTCTTTTCTCTAAATTTCCAACTTAACATTGGAACCGTTGGGGTATTCCAAAAGAAGTAAAAAGTTCTCATTCTTCTTTGTGGAATTCCGTGGAGTTCTGTGTTAGTTTTAATAAGAGAAAAACTATAGCCGTGTTTTTCTGCAATCTCTCTTAGTCTTTCAACTACACCTTTACCCATTTTAGTAAATAGACCTGGCGCATTTTCACCCCAAAGAACTTTAGGTTTTACATGTTCTAAAATGTATTCAGATGATTCATACATCCATTTATTTTGAACAGCATCAGATCCACGCGATGCAGCGGATCCACTAGCAGAATTCAATAAGGATAATCCTGCACATGGACAAACTGAATTTACATAATCAACACCTTCAAATGTTTGATTAGGTATTTCTAATTCTTCATGGTCCAATCTATACATTGGTACATCTGGCCAATATCTTTCAATATGACTTTCATTTGCAGCAAACGCATCATAGCTTAAATGAAAAGCCGGTTCATTACCTGCAGATTTTTTACAGCCTATAGCACTACCTCCAATAAGAGGTATAATAGTGCCCCATTTCAATTCTTTACTCATATCTTAACTTTTTCAATTTCTAAATCTTCCATGAATGTTAAAGGATCAATTGTTCCTTCAGCGATTTCATTTTCAAGATATACAATAGTTTCTTTAATAGTATCTCTAATATCTTTCTTAGGTTCCCAGCCCATTGATTTGGCTTTAGAAATATCACCGCGAATATTTAATGCTTCACCAGCAATAGGATCATAATGGTCAAAAGGAACTTCACCAACTCCCATAATATCACCAATCATATTTTTAAGTTCCATTAGGTTGGTCATTTTACCTGTACCTAAGTTGAATGTTTGATTTGCAGTATTTTCATTTTCCATACAAAGAATGTGGAATGCATTAACATCAGATACATCAATGTAATCACGAGCTTTCATATAATCTCCAAATACGATAGGATTATGACCACCTTTAATTCTTAAAATGAATCCTGCAAATACTGGCGGTATTGTTCTATTATAATCTTGTAGCGGTCCAGCTACATTAAAATATCTTAATGCAGTATAATTAAGACCTTTAGTTCTCTGGTAAGATTCTGCTAATAACGCGAGGCATGCTTTAGATGTAGAATAGATGGTCGTAGGATCTGATTGTGTTTCGTTAAACCCAGCATCTGGCATTTCACAGTTTTCATATACAGCAGAAGTTTCACTAAATATGATTCTCTTAACACCTGCCTTAACGCAGCCATTCATTATATTAATACTACCTAAAATGTTATTGTCCACCGTTTCATAAGGATCTTCATTACAGTCATAGATCGAAACTAGACCTGCAAAGTGATAAACATACTCAGGTTTAAATTCTTGGATAATGTTTTCTACATACTGATTTCTAATATCCTCTTTATAGAAATGTTCAATTTGATCATGAACCTTAGGGATATAAGTACCGTGAGATAAGTTATCAATTACAGCAATACAGTTAGGATTATGACCTCTATTTAATAAATCGTTGATAAAGTTTGTTCCAACGAACCCAGCTCCACCGGTGACCAGGATTTTAGTTTCAGAATTATACATTTACGTTTTCAGTTTTAGTTACTCGTTCATAAGCTTCCCAGATTTTGTTATCTACATGTTCTCCGGTATAATAAGAATCTTTAAGATACTTTTCTTGGAGGTTATAGAATAGTTTCTTATAATGCTCTGGGTTTGCATTTAAGAATTCAATTTTCTTTTTAAGATCTTCTGGTGATTTACATCTAATAAAGTGACCTTCCGGAAACACATTAAATTCAGTATCGTAAGATGGGTGTAAGAAAGGTATAATACCATAGTGTAACATTTCTGCATATTTAGAAGTGACCATACCCTCTTTAATAGGAACGCAGAACGTGTATTTAGTTTTAAGAAGTTCATCGGTCATTGTTTCAATACGCGTTTCTCCCTTAAACCATTTAGAATACTTTTCTTTAATCTCATCATCCCATTTACCATAGATATCGGTTTCAATATCTTGATCTACAATATACTCTTTTACAGGATCCCAGCGGTCCATTCCACCTGAGCCCTTTCCTTGGTTTTGTAACATCATAAATGAATTATCTTTTTTCATTTCAAAGAGTTCATCTATGTCATATCGTTTTTTATCCAACAAGAATACTGTTTCAATCCCTGAATATTCAAAGACAGAATGTATTTTTGCAGTTTCTCTAGTAGGTGGGTTACTAAAATACTCTTCATCTAATTCAAAGTTATTTTGTGCAAGATAATAAGTAGGTCGATTATTATTTCCCCAATCCTTACATGAAAGAACGTATCGGTTATCCACCAGTAAACCTACGATAGGTACCTTCTTTTCCAATTCATTCATTGCTCGAATAATTGGAGCAGCATAATACTTAAAGAAGTCTAAAGATTTAACTCTACCAGTACCATCTACTTTATTAATGTAATTTTCAATATTAACAGTACTCGTAGGTCCTGTATAGAAAAAGATAAAATCTAAATCTAAACTCTTAATAATTTCAACAGTTTCGTCTGCAGACTTTCTCTCTTTCATAGTAGAGTGAAATTCTTTGATATTGGAAGGAACTGCAGATTCTTCTTCTGGTGGTGGACCAAAGAGTGAATTTACCTTTGGCTTTTGTTTTGCTCTAAACTTACCTAAATCATTAGGACTAAGTAACCAATACTCGGTATCTGGGTTACGATTTGCAATTGAGCAGATAAGTTGCTTAGGTTCACAATCACCACCGATTGCGCTCCAACTGTTTTCATTAAACTTAATGGCTTTACCTAATTTAAAAAAGCCGACCTTTTTTACGTTATCTTTCATATTAACAATTTTGAATGATGTCTTCTATAACTTGTTTATCCTGTTCATATGTTAAATCATACCAACATATTCCTAATTCCTCAAACTTTAAATTTTCCATAGAGTTTATAAGATGAGTGATTTCATATTCATTACGATTTGATAACTTAATGCTACTTAAATTATCAAATGCTTCTTTTGCAAAAATCATATATCCACAAAAATATCTACCGTTTACAACACCATGAGGTTTTTCAATAACCACATCTTCTAAGATAGTTGCAAGTTGTAAATTCCTTGCACGAGTATCATAATCTTTGTATGTAACAACTGATATATTAGGATCATGGTATTCTAAACCGATATTTCCTTGGTAATAATTGTCGCCAAATAGACATAAGAACGGTTCATAGAATTTACCTTCCCATGCTTTAATAGCAGCACCTGGCCCATATTCATCATCTTTTTGGAATTCATAGTAAATATTTATCTTTTCCTTATACTTTGATAAACTTTCAATAATAGGATGAGATAGTTTAGTATTTCTATTCTTAAAGAAGAAGTCAGATTTACTAATTGTAACATATGCATCTTCTATACCGTTTTCAATACAGAATTCAATACAGTACTGAACTGTTGATTTACCTAAAATTGGATCAATGAGTTTATTTGATCCGTATCTTGTTGACTTACCAGCCGCCAAAATAATTGCCTTTCTTACTCTACTCATTTAGTATAATTAATTTCTAATTCATCAAATAACCGGTGGCCCTTCTTAAGGAACATGCCTGCCAATTCATACCTTTCGTTTAATTCAAAAAATGGAACTGCTCCTAATAAATGAACTGCCAAGAAAAACTTTAATTGATATTCATCATACCATTGATACATAATCTTTTCAGCTTCTCTACAGAACTTAAGATATTTAGGATTCCTTTCATTGTATATATGGGACTCATATTTCATAGTAAATGATTGCATTAATTTACCATGATCATAGTAACTCTGTTCTTCAGTACCGCGAGGATCAATAAAAATAAAATCTTTATCATATAAGATATTACTTACGGTAAGATCACCGTGTACAAAACCCCATTTTGAAGCAGCATCAAATTTACCATCATACTTATAGCCTGTCCTAGTTTCAAGTTTATCTAAATATGATCTTGTATCTACATCAGCACCATAACCATCAAAGTCATTTACAATATGTATGAGCCTATCTAATTGATCTAATGATTTGATTAAAGGTTGATCACAAATCTTTTCATACCAAGTAGGATACCTATTCATTTCAAATGAAGTATCCGAAATTGGATTAATCTTAATAAAATTAGGATGACTGCAGTTTGCTAACCAATCCATTTGCTGTTTAAACTTTATAGGATAAACGCCTGCTTCTTTAATGACTTTATTATCTTGGAGATAAACGCGATCTCCACTATTTCCTACTAAAACTTTACCAGAATGCATTTCATATTATTTTTAAGTGCGAATGTTGAATCTACTTCAGAATCACCAACCATAAGAAAATCAGTAAAGGTATATTCAGGAAATGTTTTATAGATAAGATCTGCCATGTCAGAATGAGGCTTCTTATTTTTAACATCATCTCTGGTTACAATAAGGTCAAATAGATTTGGGCTAATGTTATGATACGACATAATTCTATCCACATTTTCCCTAGATGAATTAGATGCAATTATAACCTTTTCAAATTTTGAGTTTTCAATTATCCACAGAAGTAATTGGTTAACATTTGTTTTATGCAGGTTCTTAGAAAAGATTTGTCTTTTATATTTCTGAGCCAATTGAGATTCCTTTTCGGTTAATTGATATTTTTGCAATAGAACATCCATTCCATAATTAATATCGGCCATAATAGTTTCTATTGGAATTTCTCTATTTAAGACTCTTTCCAATGCTCGCCTCCAAGAATCTGCATGAGTATCTATAGTAGAAACTAATGTATCATCAAAATCTAATATTAAGCACCTTTCCATATAAACCAAACTGATTTATTATTATATAGAGGTTTTTAAAAAGGTTTCAAGTAAATAGGACTTTATTAAACTAAAAAGGACCACTTTTCAGTGGCCCTCTTTATAGGAGTGTCTGGGGACGTGTTATCTTACATGTTATTCTTAGTATCTTGAACGTGTAATCTTAGTTCTTGTGCAAGGTTCTTAACATCTTGCATAGACTTACGAATTCTTACAGCAGCAGCTTTGTTTCCTTTAACGTAAAACTTTTCAACGTCTTCGCCTACTGCTTCAATAAGTGCTTTGATTTCTTCAAATTTTTCCATAATAGTTATTTTTTGTTGTTTTAATATATATTCATTAGAATTTACCTTTTCTGTTTCTATAGAAACTTGTTAGTCTTGGTATGTACATGTACTTATGCCCTTTATCTTTAATAGCTTTCATCATTCTATTAAACATATCAACATCAGCCGGGTTTGTCTTAGCCATAGGTATCTTTGGAGCAGTGTTTGCTTGTTGAGAGGCATCACGGTATCTTAAATCACCACACATACTAGGTCTCCATGAAACTGCTGAATGACTAACATCACCATGCGTATACCCTAGATTGTTTGGCTCAATCGTGTTAGTATGTCTTTCATCTCTAGGCTGATACATAAACTTCTTTGAGCTATTTGTGGCATCTACCTTTTTTCGGCTCCTTGTAAATACATATGCCAATTCAGGATATTGTGTGTATGCCTTTGCCAAAAGCTCCAAGTGATCTGGGCTCCATTTATCATCATGGTCAATTCTTACAATGTAATCACATCCATCATTCTTTGCCATCTGAAGGCCTTTATTCATAGCACCGCATCCTGCAGTATATCTAAATTGCTGTTTGGTAAAACCTTTGTCTCGTTCTCCCGGTGTAGATAGGTTATGATATTTAAGTTTTCCTTTAGGAATTACTTCATCCATTACCTTTTTTATTTCTTCATCACCGTCATATTTATCGCCTACTAAGTAAACTACATAATTATCATATTTCTGATTCTTAATAGATCCTAATGAATCTCTAAGCAGAGAAGGTGTGTCCATAAATTTTTGGCGACCAGTCTGAGCACCCCCATCAGAAATTTTGTGAGTTGGCATTACAATACCAAATTTAATGTTTTTATCAATTTCACTAGTAAGATTCTTCTCTAATAAGATTTCAAAATTCTCTGAACCTATAAATGACTCTAGTAAATTGTATTCATCAAAGCTTATCATTTATTGAAAAATGTTTTTATCGACTCAATTATCCTATTAAGATCTTCATCAGTTAAATCCGATCCTGAAGGTAAACATATACCTTGTAAGAATAATAGAGCACTGTTTCCATTTATATATTTTCGGTATGAGGTTAGAACCGGTTGCTGATGCATAGGTTTCCAAATCCTCCTAGATTCAATATTATCATTTGCTAAATGTTCTATAAGTTCTTGTGGTCTATCTTCTGGTTTTAAAAGAGCACAGGTCAGCCAAGCATTGGATCTATCATGATCAGTCTCCTCTTGGAATGAATAAAAATAATCGCCTAATTCTTTTTTGTAAATTTGATTAACTTCACGAGTTCTTTTAATGCGATCTTCAATAACTTCCATCTGACCTATTCCAATTGCAGCAAGAACATTACTCATTCTATAGTTATATCCAATTTCAGTATGATGGTAAAACGGCATTGGATCTTTTGCTTGTGTTGATAAAAACCTCATCTTATCAGCTTTTTCTTTATCATCGGTAATTATAACCCCACCGCCTGATGTTGAAAGTAATTTATTTCCATTAAATGAATAGACTCCGATTTTACCAAATGTACCTGTATGTTTTCCATCAATTGTTGATCCTAAACTTTCAGCAGCATCTTCAATAATAGGTATATCATATTCATCGGATAATTTTTTAATTGCATCCATGTTACAAGGAACTCCAAAAATATGTACAGGAATAATTGCTTTAGGTTTTTTACCTATTGCAGTTGAATTAAGAATTGCAGTTTCTAATAAAATAGGATCCATGTTCCATGTACCTTCCTCAGAATCTACAAATATAGGTTCTGCTCCACAATATAAAATAGGATTCACGGTTCCAATAAAGGTTAGAGAAGAGCATATAACAAAATCACCATCTCCTACACCTAAAGCCTTTAATGCCAGGTGAATACCTGCAGTACCGGATGTTACTGCCACGGCATGTTTTGTGCCAGTATATTCTTTAATGGATTCTTCAAATTTGGTAAGATGAGGTCCTACTGGTGCAATCCAATTTTGTTCAAATGCCTCTTTTATATAATCAAGCTCTTTACCTGACATATGAGGTGGGGATAAGTATATTTTCTTCATATTATTTTAATTTAGCAGGATTACCGTAGGCTTTAGAATTATCCGGAATATCTCTAACTACAACACTCCCTGCACCAATTACACAATTCTTCCCTATTTTAATTCCAGGTATTACAACTGAGCCTGCACCAATGAATGTCCCTTCTCCGATTTCTACATCTCCACATAAAGTTACATTAGGTGCAATATGTACAAAGTCTCCAATTACACAATCATGATCTACTGATGCAGATGTATTAATGATTACATGATTCCCAATAGATACATCATTCTGAATAACCGCACCTGGTGCAATGACAACACCTGTACCAATTTCATATTCCATTACATATAGACCTTGGTCAGCATTTATAAAATCTACATTACCTAATTTAAGTGCAATCTTTTTTCTGTTTGAGTTATCACCAACTCCTATGATCCAATCAAATCTAGGATCAGCTTTATAAAAATCATCATCATTATAAAATGAATAGCTATCATCAATAAGAGATGCTATCATTCTTGCATGACCGCCTTTACCGTAAATGTTTACCATTATTCTTCTCTTTTAAATTCAGGGACAATACTTTTGACTAACAATAATATCTTATAAAAATCATTTGATCTTATTTTTGAAAGTTTTTCTATCTTAGGGATTAATTCCTTAAAATCATAATCAACATGATTAAGTTTCATTATATTATGATCATCAGTAGTAACCATGTTTTCCCCGTCACATAATAATTCTTCATAAAGTTTTTCTCCTGGTCTTAGTCCAATGTATTTAATTTCAGCATTACTATTAAAATGAGAAATTAATCTTTTTGCTAAATCATTAATATTTACAGGCTCACCCATATCAAATAGAAACACTTCTCCACCTTTACCTAAAACACTTGCCTGTAATACTAATTGACATGCTTCAGGTATCGTCATAAAATATCTAATAACTTCTTTGTGAGTAACACTAACAGGCCCACCTCTTTCAATCTGTTTAATAAACGTAGGAATAACAGAACCTTCGGATCCTAATACATTACCAAACCTAGTAACAACAAAATTCGTGGCAGATTTAGTTTCTAAGAATTGTGTATAAAGTTCGGCTATTCTTTTAGTAGCACCCATTATATTTGTTGGATTTACTGCCTTATCAGTTGATACCATTACAAACTTTTCTACTTCATTCATATAAGCAATATTAGAAACATTCATTGTTCCTAATACATTAGTTTTTATTGCCTCAATTGGGTTTAACTCCATCATAGGGACATGCTTATATGCAGCTGCATGAAATACTATGTTAGGTTTAAAAGTATCAAATATTTCTTCTAATCTATACTTATCTCTTACGTCTCCTATAACATATTTAATATGAGCTTTTGGATAAGTTCTGGATATTTCTTGTTCAAGATGAAACATTGATGCCTCTGCATTATCGTAAACAGTTACAGTAGATGTCCCACATTTAATTAACTGTCTTACTATTTCACTTCCTATTGAACCAGCACCACCAGTTACTAAAACTCTTTTACCTTTTATGTAATCTTGGATTGCTTCTAAATCCGTAGTAATAGGATCTCTTCCAAGTAGCTTATTATAATCTATCTCCAAACCTTTTAAAGTTTAAAATGTTTTGCTTCTTTTCTAAAAGTCCCTTTCCTACTAAATTATTGACTAAAGAAATTTGAGACTTCATAACTCTCTTCATGGCTTCTTTATAGTCTAAAAAACCAGCCCAGTCAACTTCCTCAACCTGTAACTGCTTTTTAGGAACCCTCAAATCTTTTAATCCTATCTGACTAAGGTCATCTATTTTTACAATGTAATAGTATACGATCTTATGACCATATTTTTTGGTACTTACTGTAAATGTATATTCAGTAGGATCTATAAGTTTTTTAGGAATGTTAATTCCAACCTCTTCACGAGTTTCTCTTATTGCTGCATCTAATTTAGATTCGCCATCATCAATGCCACCTTTAGGAATTCCATAAGATCCATACCATCCTCTTGAGGTTGTATGAGCCAATAAAATTTTATTGTCATATATGATCGCTAAACCTGCAGATTTTTTGGTTTTCATATATTATTTATTTGAGATACGATCCACTCTAATTCAACTTGGCTATCGGCATCTGAAATTGCATTTGTTGGATCAGGGTGAGTTTCAATAAATACTCCATCGTATTCAAATATCTTAGCAGCAAGGGCATATTTTTTAGCCAATTCTCTATCTCCTCCGGTTGTTTCGCCTTTAGGTTTTTGCGTTGAGTGAGTACAATCTAAAAAGACCCCATCACTAAATGACTTCATAATATCAACTGCTCTAAAATCAGGCATAAGTCCACTATAGCCAAATGAAGTACCTCTTTCAGTAATGTACACTTTAGCTTTAGGATTAACTTCTTTAATCTTAGTAACTACATGTTCCATTGCCTGTGGTGATAGCCACTGCCCTTTCTTAACATTAATATGCTTAAACCATTTTGCGCAAGCTATTACTAAATCTGTTTGTCTACATAAGAACGCTGGTATTTGTATCATATCAATGTACCCTGAAAGTTTCTCTGCTTGCCACGGTTCATGGATGTCTGTAACTAATTTCACACTAGGATAGGTTGCTTTAATCCAAGCAAATATATCTAAACCTTTATGAATACCAGGACCTCTATCTGAATGGATAGAGGTTCGGTTTGCTTTATCAAAAGATCCTTTAAAATACCAATCTTTACCTTTCATTATAGGGTATAAGGCATCTAAAACTTCTTTACAGTTTTCTTGGCTTTCTAAAGAACACGGACCTAAAATATACTTATCCATCACAACTTACACATTCTTCCATAGCTTTTGCGGCAATATCACCTCTTAATACAGATTCAGTTCTCATATAGTAAAGTGTTTTAATTCCTTGTTTCCATGCTTCAAGGTGGACTTGGTTAATCCACTTAGGTGAAGCTTCTTTAGGAAACGCAAGATTAAGAGATACTGCTTGATCAATATATTGTTGCCTAATACCGGCTTGCCTTACTAGTTCTAATTGGTTAATTTCTTTAAAGGTTTTAAATACATCTTTAAAAGGTACACCTTCTTCAAATTCAGGTACATCTTTACATTTAACCAGAATTCCTTTAACAAAACACCACTCATCTAAAAACTTAAGGCCTTGTACAGATCCACCATCTGCCATTATTTTATCCCATACCTTTTTATTGTTATGGCCTATCTTTTCAAGGAATCCTTCAAGAATACCATTCTTTCTAATAAAGGTTCCCTTTGCGGATTGATCGGTCCAAATATTTGCAGGTACAGGTTCAACCCCAGCAGAAATACCACCAGCGAGTTTAGAATTAGAAACAGTTGGAGCAACTGCTCTGAGGTGTGTGTTTCTAAATCCAGTATCTCTACACCAAAGAGGTTCTCCGTATTCTTCTGCTAAATCACGGCTTGCTCTTTCACTTTCAATTTTAATTTGAGAAAAGATATTTCGCGTTTCATATTGAGCCTCTAAACCTTCAAACGCAATACCCCTCTGCTGTAGGTATGTATGCCATCCCAAAACGCCAAGACCTAAGGCTCTCCCTTTTTCTGCCGTTCTTACGGAATTTTCAAACCCCTTTCTGTACTTTGCCTTTTGTATAAATTCTTCAAGAACTCCATCTAAAAACCACGTAGCATCATAAATAAGATTAGTATTTTTCCATTCATCATATTTAGAAAGATTAAGAGAACTTAAGCAGCATACAAAAGAATGATTTTCGTCGCTGTGTAATGTTATCTCAGAGCAGATGTTGGTCATAAAGACCTTTAAACCATTTCTCTTATATGCTTCCGGGTTTTGCTTATTAACATTTCCTCGATACATTATGTAAGGTTGCCCAGTTTGTCTTCTCTTTCTTTGAACAGCCGAAAATCGAGTCCTAGCATCATTATCACCTTCCATTACCCTTCTCATAAACTTATCAGAAATGATAACACATTGATTCATGTTTAGACATTGGCGATTAATATCACCCTTAGGTTCTCTAATTTCTAACCATTCCCAAAAGTCACCATGTTCAATATTTAAATTTGAACTGGCTGCACCTCGCCTAACCGCACCTTGGTTAGTAGCAAGAATTGTAGAATCATTAATTTTAATAAAAGGTACTACACCGTCGCTTGTACCGTTATCTGTTATCTCTGCACCAGCAGGTCTAATTTGATTATGACATATTCCTACACCCCCACCATGCTTAGCTAATAACATTAATTCAAGGTTCTTTTGCCCTATATCATTAATAGAATCAGCCACATCAATTCCAAAACAGCTTATAGGTAAACCTCTTTCGGTTCCAGTATTACTTAATACAGGTGATGCTAAGTTTAACCATCCTTTCCAAATATATTTAAAAAACTTATCCGCAAGGTCAGGTTTCTTTAATCTATTTGCTACGGTAGTACATACTCTCCAATATGCATCTCTTGGGGTTTCTCCAGGTAAACAATATCCTTTTGATATTGTTTGTAAGTAAACATTAGTATGGCCCCACTCAGGGTAATCAACACCCCTTTCCCATCCTAATTCTTTTTCTAATTGATCTGCTGTCATTTTTTATCTTCTTTATTATTTACCAAATGTCGTCCCAGTTATCATCTTCTCCTGCCTTTGCATAATCAGTAGGTCTGATTGCAAAAAAGTCAGTGTGAGTATGTCCACCAGTAAGGTGATAAAACCAATCTAAATTATCTGCCGATTTTTCATCATAATCAAAAATGGCATCATACCCTAATTCCTCCAACTTTTCATTAGTTCTTCGGTAAATAAAGTTCTTAAGGTCATATGCTGTGAGATTTTCTAAATCTCCTCGTTCAAATATTTTATCAATATACTTATGCTCCATTTCTATGATAAGAGATGCTGCATTTTCAATATCAGCCCTTGCTTCTTCTTTTAATCCAGGATACTCTTCACACATATGACGGAATAATTTACATCCCATTTTAGAGTGCAGTGATTCGTCTCTTACTGACCATTTCATTTGTTGACCAATACCTTTTAAAAAGTTTCTCATTTGGAAACTATAAAGAACAGCAAAAGATGAGTAAAGTGCAACACCTTCAGCAAAGGCAGAAAAGATAGCAAGAGATCTTCCTACTTCTTTACGTGCATTAGGATCTTTATGCAAATCTTCATGAGTATAGTCAGCCGTTGTTTGCATTAAGAATTCAAAGCGGTCAGCAATAGAAGGTTCATGTAAGAATGCTTCAAAATCTTCAAGACCTAATGTTTCATTAAGATAAGAATATGCAACTGCATGGATGGTTTCTTGTGATCCAAACATCATAGCCATTTGTCTAATTTCATGTTTAGGGAACCACTTAGTAACCATTCCTGTCCAATAGTCAGAAACTGCACATTCAGTTTGAGCAAATCCTAAAAGTATATTACCTACTAAGTTCTTTTCCGATGGATTAAGATTTTCATTCCAATCTTTAACATCGCTTTGCATTGAAATTTCAGTATGAAGCCAAAATGCCTGGGCTTGTGGAAGCCATCCTTCTAAATAATACTCAGGGTATTCAAAGGGTTTGTAGTGAATTCTTTCAGTAAATAAGTTGCTCATTTGTATTTTTTGTTTTTGATATTGACTAAACATGCAACCTAAGTTGCATAGTTTGAGAGGGGTAATTGTTTTTTATTTATTTACTACTTTTTAGATCTTTTTCCATTTCATATGCCTTTTGTTGGAGTTCAAAAGATTTTTTCTTATACTCTCGTCTTTGTGAATACAGCCTTGTTAAGACATCCTTTAGAATTGATCTTTCGGTATCATATACAGCCCCAGTAACAGATACGATTGTATCATTAGATTTCTCTTGATCCTTTTTTTCCGGTGATACTTTTTTCTTAAAGCTTTCTGGTGATACATTCATTTGTCTCATAATAGAAGGATATAGAGAAGCAAAGTCAAATGCAGCAACTGCGTTATGCATACCTGTGATCGGTTCTTTTACAAAGGCTCCTTCAAATTGTTCTCTCTTTGTAGGTGGTGCCTTTGGGTCTTTTGCCATCACAAGGTTTCTTGTTAAGAATTCTCTTGCCAATAATGCCTCAGTAATTGCGACTGGTGATGCAGCTTTAAAAATACTAATTTGACTCATATGTGCAATAGTTAATGCAATATCCATAGTCTTAATCTTTTGATGGATAAGATAAACTAATGCAGTATCAATTACATTATAGAATACATATTTAGGATAATCCTTTTCATACATATCTTGAATAGTACCTTCATACTTAACCTTCTTAATTCCTACGACCGCTTCACCAACAGTATCAAGTTTAAAGTCTTCTTTAATATCTACAGTCCTATCCCATTTAGCATAAATATCTAAATAATCCATTACACCTACATGGCACGGGAATTCATCTCTACCGAAAGTCCTTCCTAAGGGAGAAGCAGATCCTATATCAATTCCCAGTTTCTTACAGCGATTAATAATGTATTGCCAATCAAACTTTACATAATTCCAACCGGTCATCATTGGAAACTTTTGAACGAATGACATCATAAATGTTGACATCATATCGTATTCAGATTTAAAACATTTAAAGACAAACTGAAAGTCATCATCTATATCTTTAAAGTGTTCATTAATCTGTTCTTGTATTTTTGTTTGTGTCTTATTATCTAAATCCTTTGTTGCTAAAACTATACACTGCCTCTCAGGAGTTACGATACATATTGTTGTAATTGGGTTAGGGGCTTTACTTGGTTCAGGGAATGAATCTGTTACCTCAACTTCAATATCAATAAAATATGTTCTTGGAAAATGATAACCGAAGATAAATTCTCTGTCAGATTTTGAAAGGTTATCGATGTATTCAATAATTCTATACTTATTAAGAAACTTAGACCTAACCTTTTTTACATGTCGGCCATCCCAGTTTTTAATTTTAGAATCAGCATTAGGATCGCTCTCATCACATACTTCCCAGTTAAACATATCTTCTGATTTAAGTTCATATGTTTTAAACCTGGTCTTACCTTCAAGGTTAAAATAAGAAACCCATAGAGTACGATCTTCTTGTGTAATATCTAATAGCATATTTTATTTTTATATGAAGTAATTAGTAATTGTTTTTCTGTCTATTCCAATTCTCTTCATTCTTGGAAAGGTAATAATTATAGAATTCTGCTGGAGTAACACCGATTGCCAAACCTGCATTAAATACAAAATGCATTACATCAATCCATTCCATTTTAAGTTCTTTAAGATCTCCTGGGCTTAAGTCTGACAGTTTCTTTTGTCTAATTTCAGGATTTGCAGACTTCCAAGGTTTCCATGCAGCATTACCTACACCATCTTCGATACCACCGACCGCATCGACCATTTCATGTAATTCATCAATTATTGCATGATTGGTTACCATGAGAAAGTCAATAACATCTCCTATGTTCATTTCAGAAAAAGGCTTACGGCCTTGTTTCTTAAAATACATTTGTTGTGTTTCTGCTTGTAATGAATAGAGATCTTCTAAAGAATTCTTTGATTGTTCATAACCGTTTTCAGAAAAGTAATCTCTTACTTCAAGGTCTTTACATTGATTATCTATGTTAGCCATATTTTGTTTATTTTTATATAGCTAATATGTACTATTGTTTACATGTAAGCAGTAGGATTTGGGAGACCGCTATAATGATCCCATAGAGCTTCTTCATCCCATTTAGAATCATACCAAAACATTCTACCGTTCTTATCTTTTTTCTTTGACATATTACGGTTGCCATAACATCTCATAAACTTTCTAAATGGCTCCGGGTCATTATCAAATGGGCTTTCCCAATCTTTAA
>Ga0208543_1000117_pt1 | contig 27417 bp, 48 predicted proteins | sample DEB08_DNA_14_FD_185497 | JGI IMG/M metagenome (GOLD analysis project Ga0208543, IMG submission 185497) | Aqueous microbial communities from the Delaware River and Bay under freshwater to marine salinity gradient to study organic matter... | ecosystem: Environmental > Aquatic > Marine > Coastal ...
ACTAAAGCAGTTAGGAGAATTTCTTATCTTAAGAAGAGTGGATTAGTATTTGATCCTAAAGATTTTGAAATGGATCCTGAAGGTGAATTTAATGCAATTGAGAATGGGTTGGTTCCTGCATATTTTGATTTTTCTGGTCGTGTAATCTTTATCTCAAACCTTCCTAAAGATAAGGCTGATCCTGATGGGGCAATCCGTTCAAGATCTATTCTTATTGATGTTAATCCTGACGATGCTACCCTAATGGAAAGAATTAAGGTTCTTCTTCCACATTTGGAGCCAAGAGATATGGCTATTAAGGATAAGGAAGAAATTTATGAATTTATGAAAAAAGCCAATGACGTCTCGATGAGAACATTTATTAAGGCCGCTGGATTTAAACAAGCAGGCCTTCCTAATTGGGAAAGAATGGCATCAAGATATCTGTAAGCTATGAAATTTATTAAAACGCGTAACGAATTCTTAAATGAAGCAGTTAGAGTAGAAACTAACCGCTATGAAAGAAGTCATGGTAAAAAACCTAGAGGTTATGGCCAATGGGCGTTTTACTTTGATGATAAAGGTGGAGAGCCTATCTTTACACCAAAGGCAATGAGCTACTCTGATGCTGTTAAATGGGCAAAAGGAGAAGCTAAAAAAGCCGGTAAAGAATACATCTATGTTGGTGAATCTCTTAATGAAGGTGTAAAAGGATATTCTGCTGCAGAAAGAATGGAAATGGCAAAGAAAGGTTTAGCTTTAGACGATGGATCTTTTCCTATTAGAAATTTAAATGATCTTAAGAATGCTATAATGGCTTACGGTAGAGCTAAGGACCAAGCAAAAGCTGCTAAGTTTATTGCTAAAAGAGCAAAGGCTTTAAATGCCGAGGACTTAATACCAGATACTGAGGATTTTCAAAAGGCCCTAAAAGAATCAGTAGTAAACGAAGCAAAAAATCTTAAAAAAGCCAAACAAGCTCTAATAGATTTTAATAGTGGTAAATTAGGTGAAGATGAAATGGTTAAAACTGTTATTAAAAGTTTAGGTTTCAAATTTGATGATTATTCTGAAGAAGAGGCAGGGGTAGTTCTTAGTAGTTTAATCAAAAAAGGAAAAATACCAACAGATAATTATGTTCTTAACAATGTTATAGATGTATTAGAAGAATCAGCGGTTACTGAATCTGAAATTAACGAAGCAGGTGTTAACGATCCTGTTTTAGTAGCCTTTAGGGCTGCAAAGATGAAGCGTGAAAAGGAATTGGCTAAACCGAAGCGTAGGCCACTCTATGGTAAAGAAAGAATGAAAGCTGAAGATGACTTATGGCAAATTAGCCAAGACCTAAAAGATCTTTATGCTGATAGAGGCCAACTGCTAATCGACATGGAGCAAGAAGCTGAGGCTGAAGGTGGCCCAATTGCAGATGAATATGGCGGTAAATTAAACGACATTGAAGATCAAATTCAAAAGCTACTTACTAAGAGAAGCAAATTAGAAATAAGACTTGCAGAATGAAATACTTTAAAACATACGAAGCATACAGAAGAGGAGTTAATGGGGTAGGATCTCTAAAGAATTCATTAGCTGCTCTAAAGAGACAAAATATTACAGGTCGTTACACCGATGCTGAAACTTTAGCAAAAGGTATCCGTAATGAATATGAAGCTATTACTGGCGAGAAATATGAGGATGAGGTTCAGATGTCAATGGATGATGCAATTGCTGATATCATTGGTCATTTTAAATTAGATGGACCTGAATTTATGGCAGCGTGGGATCGGGTAATTAAAGAATCTGTTAATGAAGCTAAACTTAAAAGAGGAGATAAAATTACAATTGAATTTGACGATGAAGATGGGGATTACAAGGCTGGCGAATACACAGTCATCGGTGGTTCAAAAGGTGGAAAGGAACTCGAAGGTATGGGTATTAAAATATTTATGACTGATAGAGAATTAAATAGTATTGAATATACAGTTAATGAATCCTATGATGGTACTTTAAGTGATATTAAGTATGATCTTGAAATGGCATTAGACAATTTAGGTATTAATTCTAAGGCTCTTAAAGGTGTTAAGAAAACTCCAAAAGGATATGAAGTTCGCATGTCTTCTTACATGAGTGATAAAAATACCTGGGATAGAATAGGTACTGATATTGGAGCTGACCTTATAGATTTTAAGAAAGGGAGTATTAATATTGGTATCTATGAAAAGGTTAATCTTAAAGCAGATCATTTATCATCTGCTGAATACCAAAAGGCTAAAAAGTTAAAAGACTTTAATAAAGATGATTGGTCATGGAATAGTGATACTCAACTTTATGATAGAGTTAATGAAGCCAGAAACAAAAAGGTAACCAAACAGATGTGGAATAAGATGAGTGATGAAAAGAGATTTGATGCTCTCTTATCTGTTGTTAAAGATCCTGATGATGCTGAAAAATTTGTTAACAGCAAATGGGAAGACCTTCCTTCTGGGTTTGAAAGAGATATGACATTATACGAAAATAATTAATTTAGATATGATTACAAAATTTAATGATTACGTAAACGAAAGTTTTGGAGAGGCACAAGATATGTATGGGTCTTTCTTTGTTGCTATGTTAGGTGTTAGAGACCAAGCACACATTTTCCATTGGCAAACTGAATCATATGCACAGCACATGGCATTCGGTGGATTTTATGATGCTTACCTTTTATTGGTTGATAAACTTGCTGAATCCTTAATTGGTATTCATGGTAGACCAAGCTTCATGGAAGCTGAAACTGAATTCTCTGGATACTCCGAAGAAAATGTTCGTGTTTTCTTTGAAGAAGCATATGAACTGTTCACAGGACCTGGTATGCAACTGGCAGGTGACTATGGTGAAATTAAGAATGTCATTGATGAAATTCTTGCTGAAATTGATAAACTAAAGTACCTACTTACATTAAAATAATAAATAGGTAAATGAAATACATAGGTTACTTTGAGCAGTTTATAAATGAAGGAAAGCCTAAAGGTGCTCCTGACTTTCATCATTCAGATGCTCCTGATGCTGAAGGTCGTTTTAGAGACCTAAGCCCAAAGGATCTTGCTGCTTGGTTAATTAAAACTAGAAAAGGTGACCTAAAAAAGATTAGTGGATCTCTTACACAGCAGGTTGTATTTAATCGTAATGATGATCCTAAGTATGCCGAAAAGATGGAAAAGACTCGTAAGGAAGTCTATAAGCAATTAGATAGAGAAGACCTTTTAAAGAAATAGAAATGGCTTGTAAATGTAAAGATTGTAAATGTGGAGAAATGACTAATGAAAAGGTCATTGAACAGATGGACGATCAGAGAAAACCTTACACCGAAAGAGTATATGCATCTTTTGCGTTTGATACCGAGATTAGAGAAAGACATTTTGATAAGACAGCACCAGAGCATTTATTTAAATGGCACTGGGATGAAGAAGACCGTTGGGTTGAAGCCATATATGAAAATGATTGGAAGTTTCAATTTGATAATGAACTCCCACAAGATATTCCTCCAGGAAAAATCATCCAAATACCTAAAGGCCATATTCATAGGCTGATAAAAGGTACCACTCCCTTAAGTATTTCTATTACAATCCGTTAAACCTTTTTAAGTTTGTGGGTATAATTAATATACTGATACACAAAACTTAATATGGGAGAAATTTATCCGGAAGAAGAAAACATCCGCTCAGAGAAAAGAGGGAAAAGAAAAACAAATTCTCTTACTGTACTTGATTCATACGGTACCAATGTATCTCAACTTGCTATTGAAGGCAAGCTTGATCCTGTAATTGGTCGTGAAGATGAAATACTTAGAGTAATTCAAATTTTAGGTAGACGTCGTAAAAACAACCCAGTTCTTGTTGGGGAGCCTGGTGTAGGTAAGACTGCTATTGTTGAAGGGTTAGCAAATAGAATCATTGAGGGTAATGTACCTGTTACTTTACAAGGTAAAACAATATATACTTTAGAGCTTTCAACGATTGTAGCCGGTACAAAATACAGAGGGCAGTTTGAAGAACGGATGAAAGCCATTGTTGATGAGCTTATTGAAAATCCTGATGTTATTATCTTTATTGATGAACTCCATACAATTATGGGTGCAGGTGGATCTACCGGTTCTCTTGATGCTTCAAACATTATAAAGCCTGCATTGGCCCGTGGAGAAATTAGATGTATTGGTGCAACAACATTCGATGAGTTTAGAGAAAGCATTGAAGAAGACGGTGCTTTAGATAGAAGATTCCAAAAGGTAGTAGTTGAACCGCCATCTTTAGAAGAAACGATTGAAATCCTAAGTCACTTAAGACATAAGTATTCGGAATACCATAATGTAAATTATTCTGATGAAATTATTAACTTAATAGTTAAAGTTTCAGATCAATACATTATGGATAGATACTTCCCAGATAAAGCCGTGGATATTTTGGATGAGGTAGGTTCTTATAAACATCTTAAGCATATTAAGATACCACAAAAGATAAAAAACCTTGAACAGAAATTAGCATTAAAGGAACTTGAAAAAAAGGAAGCAGTTAAATCCCAACAGTATGAAGTTGCTGCTAAACATAGAGACTCTTGTTTAAATCTTAAAGAAACTATAGCAAAAGAATATTCAAAGTGGAAGGATCAAATTTCAACTGTACGAATGGAAATAACCGAAGATGATATTTTATATGTAGTTTCCAAAGCAACCGGAGTTCCTATTGAAAAAATAACCGATAAAGAGAATAAAAATCTTTTAGGTATTAATAAGCATCTATCATCAAAGGTAATGGGTCAAGATGAAGCAATAGATAAAATATCAGTAACTATCCAACGTAATCGTGTTGGCATAAGAAAGCGAGATCGTACGATGGGTAACTTCATTTTCTTAGGCCCAACTGGCGTAGGTAAAACTCAATTGGCAAAAGAATTAAGTTCTTATCTTTTTAACTCTGATGATGATCTTATCCGTATTGATATGAGTGAATACATGGAGCCTCATTCTGTCTCTAAACTTATTGGATCTCCTCCAGGTTATGTAGGTCATGAATCCGGTGGGTTTCTAACGGAGCAGGTAAAGAGAAAGCCACACTCTGTTATATTATTTGATGAAATTGAAAAAGCTCATCCAGAGGTGTTTAATGTACTCCTTCAAATGTTAGATGATGGGTTCTTAACTGATTCTCTAGGTAGAACAATTGATTTTAGAAACTGTTTGGTTATCTTAACATCTAATACTGGCTCAAGAAAGGTACAAGAATTTGGAACGGGTATTGGGTTCGGTTCTAAAACAGTGGCACAAGAACAACAAGCCGAAAAGGATATCATCAATAAAGCCCTTAAACAAAAATTTGCACCAGAATTTTTAAATCGTATTGATGAGGTAATTATCTTTAATTCATTAACTAAAGATAATGTAATGACTATTCTTAATAAGGAATGTAAAGAACTTGCCGAAAATCTAAACGATGTAGGTGATTATGTATTAAAGGTTAGTAAAGGTGCAAAGGATATTATTTTGGAACAAGGGTATGATCCTAAATATGGTGCTAGGCCGTTAAGAAGGTCATTAGAAAGACTTATAGAAAATCCTGTAGCTGAAATGATTCTTAAAGGTCAATTAACCGAAGGTGATACAATTAAAGTAGCCGCTACTAAAGGAGTAATTAAAATAACGAAAGGATAAACCTTTTGTCAAATCTTCATATAAAAATAAAACAATGTATAGTTTAACTTACGACGATATTCAACTTGTACCACGATTCTCAAAGGTTAAATCTCGCCAAGATATTTCGCTAAGAACAAAGCTTAGTAAGAATTATGATCTTCTTATTCCTATCGTAGCATCTCCAATGGATACTGTGTGTGAAGTAGATATGGCAGTTAAGATGTTTCGTATGGGTGGTGTTGGATGTATACACAGATTTAATACACCTGAAGAACAGGCTCAAATGGTAAAAGAATTGTGTTACCGAATCTTTGGAGAAAACGGAGAAGGGCATTTACTTTTTGATTGGGCTGAGGAAGATAAGATTCCTATTATGGCTGCAATTGGTGTTAGTGAAGATGATAAGAGAAGAGCAGAATTACTTGATGCTGCAGGTGTTTCGGTTATCTTAATTGATGTTGCTCACGGCGATCATCAAAATGTAATTGACATGATTGCTTGGTGTAAAGAATACTTATCTGATGATATTGATATTATTGCAGGAAATATTGCAACTGCTGAAGCAGCCGAAAGATTACAAGATGCAGGTGCAGATGGCCTTAGGGTTGGAATTGGTGGAGGTTCTCTTTGTACCACTAGGATTAAGACTGGCTTTGGCGTTCCTAATGTTTCTTGTATTGAAGACATTGTAAAAGTTGCTGAGGTACCTGTGATGGCTGATGGTGGAATCCGAAGTAGCGGTGATATTGCAAAAGCATTGGCGATTGGAGCTGACAATGTAATGATTGGATCTCTTATTGCAGGTACCGATGAAGCACCAGGTCAAATAGTTGAAAAACATAATGGATTGTATAAAAGATACCGAGGCTCTGCTTCACTGGAGACAAAAACAGTTCATGGGCAAGCCCAAAGAAATGTTGAAGGTGAATCAACGGTTATCCCTTATAAAGGAGGTGTTAAGTTTATCATCAATGGATTGGTTGATGGAATCCGTTCTGCGTTATCTTACGGTGGAGCCGATTCATTAGATCATTATCACCCAAATTATGTAATAGTAACAAACTCAGGAATTAACGAAGCAAAACCACATTTATTATGAGAGGCATATCAGTAAAAAGAACTCATACTCTATTTCTTAACTTATTTGATGATGAGAGTGTACATGTAAAATACCTTGGAAAGTTTGATGGTAAAAAATGGTATTCTTGGAATACTTTTGGACCAACGGAAAGTCTTACTCCAGATTTTGATTCTCATCTCGTAACAGAATCAGAGGTTATAAGTAGAATTGAATTATTAGGAGAATATGATCAATTAACACCAAAGGATCAATTGGCAGTTGACATCTTCTTTGGTAAAAGTGTAACATTTAACTTATGAACATAGATAAACAATATCAAGAATTACTCCAAACGATATTAGATCATGGTATAGAAAAGAAAGATAGAACGGGTACAGGAACTAAGTCTATCTTTGGATATACTATTAGGCATAATATGAAAGATGGTTTTCCTTTGCTAACCACTAAAAAGATGGCATGGAGAACAATGGTTACTGAATTACTCTGGTTCTTACAGGGTGACACAAACATACAATACCTAGTTAAGAATGGTTGTAACATTTGGAATGGTGATGCTTATAAGAATTACCAATTAATGATTGTGAATGCCGTTGACATTGATATGTTATCACAAGAAAAGTATGTTGAAAAAATCAAAACCGATGACGAGTTTGCAAAGTTATTTGGAAACTTAGGTCCTGTGTATGGTAAGCAGTGGAGAAAATGGGGTCAGTTTAATGATTATACAGACCAAATTCAAAACCTAATCAACGACCTTAAAACAAATCCAGACTCAAGACGCCTAATGGTTAATGCTTGGAATGTAGGTGAATTAGATAAGATGGTACTTCCACCTTGCCATTATGGATTCCAGGTTTATACTAGGGAACTTACTGAAGCTGAAAGAATTGAATATTGGACTGATTCTATTGATAAAAGTATTCATTTTGCAGATAATCTTAAAGATGGCGATCTAGATAAGTTAGGAGTACCTAAGAGATCGCTTTCATTAATGTGGAACCAAAGATCTGTTGATACTTTTTTAGGACTACCTTTTAACATTGCTTCTTATGCATTACTTTTAACAATTCTTGCGAAAGAGGTTAATATGGTACCTGATCAACTAATAGGTAACTTAGGAGATACACACCTCTATCTTAATCATTTAGAACAGGCAAAAGAACAGATAAGAAGGGAGCCTTATGAATTACCTAATGTTATCTTTAAGGATCATTTAAGTGATTTTGATAGCATTATAGATATATTAAGGGTTAAGGATTTTATCTTGGATAAGTATGAATCTCACCCTACAATTAAAGCACCATTAAGTAATTAATTATGAAAAAGATTAGATGGGAATTTTTGGCAACCTGGGCTATAATGATAACATTTAGTGTATGGCTTTGGGTAAAGATATTTAAGTGGATTTTTTAATGAAAGAAAGAATTACATCACCCAAAACAGTTCATATAATAGGCTGCCCAGGTAATCCTTCTTCACAAAACATAACCATCGATCCTTTTGCAAGAGTAAGTTATTACTTAACAACATATTTACATAGGAGTGATTGGAATGTAGAATATTATGGCTATACAGAATCTACAATAGAATGTAGTAAAAAATGGGGATGTGTAAATATTCCTTGGAAAGAAAACTATACTGCACATAAAACAGATTCACCACCTGAAGTTTCAAAAGAACTTGAAAGAGACTTTTGTAATAATGTAAAACCTTACTTAAAGAGTAGGGTAAAACCCGGCGATATAATATTATGTACATGGTCAACCCAGATAGAACATCTTATTGAATTTAAGAGTATAGGTGTTAAATTAGTAGATGCCCATGTTGGTCATTACCACCCCAGTCCACAAACTTCATATCATGTATATGCAAGCGATTCTCTTCGCAGTTGGATGTATGCAAAAGATAATCACAATTATAATAATAGGTGGCATGATGTAGTGATTCCACCAATTGCTCATAGTACAGATGATTATACTTTTACTACACAAAAAGATGATTACTTTTTGTTTATGTCCAGTCTCATAGAAGATAAGGGGCTAAGTGTTGTATTTTCCATTGCTAAGCAAATGAGAGAACACAAGTTTAAAATAGCAGGTTCTGGTGATTGGGATCAGTGGAAAGATCAAGCACCATCTAATGTTGAATACATAGGATATTTAGGTGGAGAAAAAAGAGCACAATACTTATCCCAAGCAAAGGCAGTTTTAACACCTGCTCTGTACTTTGAACCTTTTGGTTTAACTGCAGTCGAGGCAGCTATATCAGGAACCCCTATTATAACAACAGAGTGGGGAGGATATACTAATAACGTGATTCATGGTGTTACCGGATTTAGGTGTACTCATTTATCAGAATTTATTGAGGCAATTAAAAACATAGATGAAATAGACCCTAATGACTGTAGAGCGTGGGGTGAAGTTCATTCGGCAGAATCTCTTATTATGAGATGGGAAGATTATCTTATAAGAGTTGCAAGAGATCATTGGCATGACATAACATTAAAAGATCATATTAAATTTTCTTTCAGAAAGCAGTAAACTTTGTTATATTTAAATCAAATACTGTTTTTATGAGTACACAATTAGGATACTGCTGTATCAATCTAAACCTACGCAACAAACCAATTACTGTAAACCGAACATGCAGAAAAGCTACATTCAAAGAACACGGCCTTTCTCATGTAAGTAACCTGGCATTACAAAATATTAGAGATCTCATTGAGATAATCAAATGGAATGAGCAGAATGGCTTCAAGGTATATCGCATGTCATCTGATATGTTTCCTTGGATGTCAGAGTACGAGATAGAAGATTTACCGGACTTTCAAAAAATCTCAACACTCTTACGCGGTGCAGGTAATCTTGCTCTTAAGTATGGTCAACGTCTTTCTTTTCATCCAGGACCGTTCAATGTTTTAGGTTCTCCAAACCCAGATCTTGTACAAAAGACTATCAAAGAACTTAATCAACATTCACAAATCATGGATCTGATGGGTCTTCCACAATCTCACCTGTATCCCATCAATATCCACTGTAATGGTGTATACGGTGATAAGAATGCTACTATGGGTAGATGGGCCTCTAATTATCTCAATCTATCTAAATCTGCACAATCTAGGCTTGTTGTAGAGAATGACGATAAGGGTAGTATGTATTCTGTTAAAGATCTGTATCAAGGTATTTTCATGCGAGTTCATGTACCTATTACCTTTGACTACCACCATCACAGATTCAATACAGGAGATCTTACTGAACAAGAAGCATTTGAATTGGCAATGTCTACATGGCATCATCATGGTGTAAGGGCACTCTTTCACTATTCATCATGTCGTCGCACACACGAGCATTCAGATTCAAAGGCACAAGCTCACGCCGATTTTATCTATGAAAAGATCAATGACTATGGTCACTCTGTAGATATCGAGGTAGAGGCAAAAGCCAAAGAAGTTGCCGTACTAAAATACAAACAAGATTACGAAAGCCTCCTTGAGGAATATCTTCCGTTTGATATGCAAAAAGAAGTAGAACTAATTTAAACACACTATGAGTATAGAAGTTGTAAAAACAAAAGAAATGAAGAGTACCACTAAAGTAGAAGGTATTCTTGTACAAATGTCAAACAAACAATGGTATGCAATTACCAGGGTTCAACCACCGCGTTTTAGTTGGTACCTTCGCTGTGCTCCCTCCACTACCACAGGAAGACAATCAATGACCGATGAAATCTTTATGTATCCTACGAAAGGAAAACCTGATTTTGAAGAAGGTATCACAGAACTTAAAAATGTTCTTAATGGTGTTAAAGAAGGTCGTGTAGAGAAGCCAAATTACAATCTGCTACCAAGACGATAGATTGTTAATAACTTTTTTCACAATTTAGAGAAAAAAGTCTAGGAAAAATTTTCAATTCCCAAAAATTTGTATTATATTTATAATATACAAATTTAAAAACGGAAACATGGAAACAATCCAAAACATCAAAGGTCAACTCGCCACAATGAGTACTGAGGAACTTAAGTCTCTCAAATCTGCAATCGTTAGCCAACTAAACTACCGCTTCGGTAATGAATTGGCAGAAGCTAAAAGAAATCTTTACATCGGTGCTACCTGTACAGTAGACCACCCAAAGGCTTACGGAAAACAATTCCGAGTAGAAAAGATCAATCCTAAGAACGTGGTCTGTTCCGAACTTGGAAATGGTCGCAAATGGACTATCACCGCTTCTATGTTAAACATTGTAAAGTAAGAAGCTATGAGTATCAATGTTAACATTCCACAATTCATTGGATCTGCCCTCTGCACTGCAATCGCTTACCGCATTGCAGATGGCACTCTCCAGGAATACTTTGCCGGTCCTCTTAATGAAATGGCTACTTGCTTCATGGCACTTATCTTAGCCGTTGGATTATTCATCACATCACTTTCAAAAGTTAAAAAGTAATGGATCCAAAGTACATTTCTAAAGACACACTCTCACACTTTCTATCTGGGATGGAAAGATATGAAACTACCGAACTTCTTAATGATCTTAATGTATTAGATCTTCTAGGTGGAAAAACCCCTAAAGACCACGATGAGTCTATTCCGCCCTATGAAGCTGCCGAGGCTTTTCTTATCTTATTCCAAGAAAGAGAAGACTATGAACTATGTGATATGCTACTAAAGAAGTGGCCACAACTTAAAAATTCATAACCATGTTTTATGTAACTGGCTTTAAAAACTCTGATGGTACAGCCGACTGTCTTTCGGTAGGAATTGGAAAACAAGGCGCACATCTCATTAAAGAATGTATGTGTGTAGATTCAGTCTCAGGACACGAGATTGAAGAATTCCTTAAAGAACGAGTAACAGACCCTCGCATCAAATGGGATTCTGAATATTCACAATTCTGTATCTGGGTAGATTCAATTGAAGAAGGGGAGGTAATTGCAAATCAACTCCGAGATGCTCTTATCACTGCTTATGAAAAGACTCTTATCTATAAAGAAGTAAAAGTATCATTATGCTAAATGTAAAAGATCTTTCAAAGAAAATGACTGATGACATTCTGAAGGCACTACGCAAAGAAAATTGCCCTGAAAAGATTATCATAGAAGCTTACATAGAAAAGCAATTGGAAAAAATTGTTAATAACTTTTAGAAAAAAGTTGGGAAAAAGTTTTCAAATCCCAACAATTTGTATTATATTTATACTATAATTAATTAAACGGAACAATGGATACAACAATTCGCATCACAGCACAGTATTACGAGAATTACGCAATCGGACCTAATGGCCTAGAAGGTGCACCATATTGGAAACCTAAAGGTGGTCATGAGTTTATCATTAAGGCTGACTCTAACATGGTAATGTATGCCGACGACCTTAAGGAAATTCTTATTGAAATGGTCGCTGCACAGTCAAATGACTATGAGAAATTTGAATACATCGACCATGATGTACAATTCTCTGAACCAACCCTACTGTCCACAGAGGACTTCATTTCTAAAGTACAAAAACAATTTAACCTTGCATAATATGAACACATTCACACCTTCATTCAAACAAGCAGTTAACCGAGTGGCTGAGGAACTCGGACTATTGGAAGCCACAAACTCTCGTCATGAGAAAAATGGTACAATCGCATACACGGATCCTGTAACAGGCTGTACATATACCCTTCATACTAATGGGTACATCCGCCGAACTACACGATACTTTAGCCGACATGGTTCTACCTTTAGGCAAGTGTATCAATTGAATCGTACACGAAAGGTTCGTTACGGTGACGGCAAATGGCAATATTCAACCGAACGAGTAATGATGAGCCCTTGGGAGCAGTTAGGAAAATTAACCTCATCTACAATTTCATTTAGAGAAACAAACTGGAGCAAATAAGATGGGAACTAATTACTATAGAATACCGAAAGCATCAGAAATAGTGCAGAGAAAAGAAAGGCTTAAGGCACAAATTGATTCTATGCCTCTAACACCCGGTGACGTTGAACGGGCCTTTAGGTACATTGATAACACGGAAGATGAGTGGTCTTTAATGAATCCATGGGATGAGTTTGTTGAAGGAACATCTATTCATTTAGGCAAGCGGAGCGGTGGATGGAAATTCTGTTGGAATTTCCATAAGAATAAGTATTACTCCACCAAAGAAGAACTTATTGCATTTGTACTAAACGGTCGAGTAGTAGATGAGTATGGAGTGGAAATAGACCCTCAAGAGTTTTTAAACATGGCATTTTCTTGGGGAGAACCGGATGGTTTGGTTGCAGATAAAGAATACTTTGATACAACTGAACATCATCGTTGGATGAGTAACCTAGAAGACTATTATGACCGTGAAGTAGACGGTCTTCGTGTATCATCATCAACAGAATTTAGTTAAACAATTAAAAACATATATTATGGGATTAGATATGTATCTTACAAAACGCCACTATGTACAAAAGTGGGAACATCACAAGGAAGAAGAAACTTTTGATGTAACAGTAACAAAAGGAGGAGAGGATTACCCTTACATTAATCCTTCTAAAGTTTCATATGTACTCGAGGAAGCTGCATACTGGAGAAAGGCAAATGCAATTCATAATTGGTTTGTAGAAAATGTACAAGAAGGTCGAGATGAATGCCAAGAGAGTTGGATAAGTCCACGAAACATTAATGACCTCCATGAAGCCTGCTGTGAAGCATTGGCTAACAGAGATAACCCACAAGGAGTTTTGCCTACAACATCAGGATTCTTCTTTGGTACTACTGATTATGATGAATGGTATTGGAGAGATATTGAACGCACAAAAGAAGTATGTGAATCAATTCTTTCTGATATGGGTGAAGGTGCACAATTACCTTATGACCTATACTATCAAGCATCTTGGTAATCTTTCAGTTTCATCAAAAACTTGTTATAATTTATTAAACAAATACTAAAATGGACTTTAGCAAAATTATTTTCAAACAAGACCAAATGGGTGAATGGAAATCTACCACCCATTTTCAAAACGGTTACTCAATGTCCGTTATTGCAGGCGTCATGGCATACTGTAATCCTAGAGAAAACCTAGACGATCCTCAATCATACAATACATACGAAATTGCTATCTTTGACGAAGACGGTGATTGGGTAACACGAAGGTTTACTGATGAAGACGATGATGTCTGTGGATGGTTAACCAAAGCAGAGATTAATGACCTTATGAAAAAGGTTGCTGCTTATGAATGGGATGAAGACCATGCACATGACCAGGTAATGAATAAAATGATCCAAGACCTTGAAGAAGATGGAGAAGAAGTATAAGTATCGCATAGAACATATATTTCCTCCATCCTTTGCTACTATTGGTGGGCAAAGATACCTATTTCCAGGTTGGATTCCTGTAGAAGATGATGTTACATTTGATGATGTAGAACACATTAACCCTTACCGGAATATCAAAACCGATACTTTTGAAGTTACAGGTTCAACAGGGAATAAATATATTGTTACCAAGAAAGGTGACAATCTAAGCTGCGACTGCCCTGCAGGAAAATTTCGAGGTATGTGTAAGCATATTAAGAAAGTTCAAGCAGAGTTAGAAGTAGCCTAAAAAAATAATTTATCATGGATAAAATTAAAGAAATTTTTGGAAAAATTGTTAGCTGGGTAGACACAAAAGGTTTTACTGCATTGGCTTCATTAGGAATCGGTTTAGGTCTTTGGGCTTTCGGTTATAAGATCTATGCAGGAATTGCATTTGGTGTTTTCTTAACTAGAAACTGGGACATTTTAAGAGGTCTCGTAAAGAAAGATTAATTATGAAATCATTTGACGAATTCGTAAATGAAAGTTTGATACAGAACATTAAGGATCCGGGCTTTGACGGCTCGGATCCTAAAGCTATAGAAGTACATAACCAAGGTGTTGGTGGTGTAAGAACTCTTCAAGGTCACCGTGATCAGATTGTTAAACTTTTAGAGCAGATGCTAAAGGATGCTAAGATGGCACAAAAGAACCATAAACTTGCTCACTTTTCTCTAGGTAAGGTTTTATCTCTAGCTGATCCTCAAAGTTTAGGTGGTGTGTTTTTAGCTTATCTTAAGAACCATCAAGAAGCTGTTGAAGAATTGGAATCCTTAAGACGTAGAGGTGGAAGCGGCCCAGGAAGAACTGTTCCCAAGGGACTTGTATAAATATAACAAATAACATATTTTAAGCATATGAAATACATTAAAGATTTTAAATCAATCAATGAAAACCGTAATGCTAGGCGGTTTCAAAACAAAGGAAAATTAGGGTACAATGATCAATTTAGTGGTAATGTAAGTCTCTCCTTAACAATAGGAAATGAAGTAGGATTTGGCCCAAAGAAAAAATACGGTGAAGGTATCGGTTTTGATAATGTATCTATGTATGATGCTAAATCCAGTAAAACTATCTTGGATGATGCACTTACTGGTAAATATACCTTCGATGATTTGGTTAAAATAGCTAAAGATTGGTATAAGAAAAATGAATCAACTAACGGAATGAATGAGGCTTATAAGTTAGGTGCCGGTTGGTCTAAAGATTTTGATTATATTGGAATGTTAGAGATGGGGGCAAAGGCAACTGCATCTATGGGAGAAAAGAAACTGCAATCTTTATTTGATTCTTTTGAAGATGTAAACTATCATTCTGAGGCTAGTCCACTTAGTTATGCTATTGATGAACTTAAGGATGGTAATAAAGCTGAGGCAAATCGCTTAATGAAAGAATTCAATAAGAACTGCCAAGATACGCTAAAGACACTTAAGTAATATGAAATTCTTTAAAACATATGAAAGCTTTATTAATGAGGCTAAACATTCAAAAGTCTTTAAAGCTGCAAAGAGGGGAAGTTATCCTGCAACAATTGTTGTAATTAAAGATAAGAAAGTTATTCACCAAGAACAGGTAAATACACCTGAAGCAATTCCTGCTGCTTTCAATGTTTTACAAAGAAAATACCCAAAAGCCATTATAACCGTTGAAGATAAAACTGGCGCTACTCTCTATAGGGAAGTAGATGAGGTGAAGAATTATATGCAAAAGATAGACCTTAAGGATTTTAAGGCTATTAAGAAAGGTACTAAACTTTTGTACATGGGAGGTGAGGCTGAAGTAGTTGACAATAACGGTTTTGTATTGACCTTAAAACAAAACGGTAAAAAGTTTACAGTTAATAAGTCAATGTTTGATCATGGTGGAATGATTAAAGAAGGTTGGGGTAAAGCACCTGATGCAGATAAGGCAATGAGAGATTTAAAAAAGAAAGGCTCTCAAATCGATTGGCTTGATGATGCCGATGATGATACAAAAAAGATTTGGAAAAAGGCTGGAGTTAACCCTGAAGATGAAAACACAGTTATTCTTTATTCTTATGTATCACATCAATGGGATGATGCTAAAAAGATATTAAAGAAATATAATGTAGACTTTAAAGAATTAGAAGATCCTAATGCAGATGGAGAATCATTTATTGTATTTGTAAAAGAATCAGTAGTTGATGAAGCTGCTAACGTTCCTAGTAACATTGAAAAATTTGCAAAGGAGAGAGGTGTTCTTAGAGATGTGAAACAAATTGCTCGTTGGGCAGAAAAAGCAGGTAAAAGAATTACTGGCGGTACTGCAATTGGTAAAGGATATGATACTCTTGTATTAGATTTAACTTACCAAGGTGCTGAAGTTTACTATGATACTTATAAAGGAACTATCAAAGTAAATGGAAAACCTGTTGATAGTTGGAAAACATTTAGTAAAGCGGTAGAAGAATCAGTTACTGAAGCTGAAATGACAAAGAAAACTTTCCTAGATCTTTGGAAAGAAATATACGGAGAAAACTTTATTTCCGAATTCCCGGCGGTTGCTAAAATCCTAAAGAATCGCCCTAACGATATTGATAAGAGAGAAATTTCCAGAATCTGGGATGAAACTTACGGTGAAGACTTTAAGGAAGAATATCCTGGTATCTGGAATAAGCTTGATTAATATATAAGGTAACAATCCAATAGCCTTGAACGCAAGGCACAACCCAAAATTACTTTTTAATTAATCATGAAACATTTAGCTACTATGCTATTTGTCTATTTCCTGTTGGGCTTTACGACAAAAGCGCAATGTGATGTGGCAATAACAGGTGTTAACCTTAATACCTATGAAGTTACAATCGAAGTACTTAACTCTTTAGGGTGTACTGCAAATGGCCCTGGTGGTGTAAATGGTAAAGTTACACAACTACAGATAGGTTATCATTTACCTGAGCCTATAAATCCTGACAACGAAGTCATTGAAGATTTTAATGAAACCTTTGGTTTACCTCCGTGTAGTCCAAATTGGCCAGGATACTTAGGACAGAATCCTAATAGTAACCATCTAGGCTGGTGGTATAGCCCTTCAGCATCTGTTACTTTTCAAGAAGAGATAATGGGAAATGGTTTAGTAACTGGTGATGTAGTTACAATTCCACTTAATCCTCCAGGCGATTATGATACGTATCCATATCCACTTGCCGAATGTGGTGATGACTTAATAGATTATTGGCTATCTGAAGATGAGTGTATTGAATTTGTTGTATGGCAATTAAACTACGGAGCAACTTGGTATCAATGTAATGGTGGTTGGGCTGATGGTACATGGTGTCCAGATACTTACCAAGACATGGATTGCGATAATTCCTGGTATATGTGCAGAGATGAAAATCCTGGTGCAGCAGTAGCCTCTCCTAATTTTGCATGTCCACCTGATGCACCAGATGCAGTTATAGGAAGTGATATAGAATTTGAGGTTGGTTGTATTGGCAATGTTCCCGCATATAGTATTACGTTTACAGTTTGGAATTACGGTAATGAAGAAGTAACTGATTACTGTATTGAAATGTGGAATGAAGACTATTATCAATGCTTTAGTGATGAACTCTTTGGGGCTTATGGAATTCCTCCAGGTGAAGGGCAACAGTTTGTAACACCATTTTTTGAATTCAATGGGAATCCTGGCGGCTTCTTCACAATGTCAGTTGATAATGTCAATGACGAGATTGTGACAGGTAATAATAACACGACGGTTTATTATCCAGAAGAATGGCCCGAATGTCCAGAAGTATGTGAACCTGATACTGTTGAGATTGAAACAATTACTTACATTTACCAAGTTGACTCAATCTTTATAACTGATACGGTCATTGATACAGTGTTAGTTGAATTACCACCTGACACTTTAATTGAATATGTTGACAATTACATTTACTTAACAGACACTGTTTATGAATACATTACAGAGTATGTAACCGAGTATGTAACTGATACCGTGTATGAATACATTACTGAGTATGTAACTGATACTCTTTACATAACGGAAACTGAGTATATTGTAGATACTCTTTATATCACGGAATATGTTACTGATACGATTTATATTACTGAGACCGAGTACCTCACTGACACCCTTTATATCACGGAATACATCACAGACACACTCATTATAGACAATTACATATACTTAACTGATACTGTTACCGAATATATTGTCCAAGAATTGTGGATTGATTGTGAAACTGGTTTGCCGTGTGATGAAGATCCTCCTGGTCTAGATTGCCCAGACTGGACCACTATTCATGCTCCTAATGTGTTTACACCAAATAACGATGGCATCAACGATGTATGGTTACTTAAGTATGATTTAGGATGTTGGGAAGATGTTGAATTTTGGATTTATAATCGTTGGGGCGTTGAAATCTACCATGCTTATAGTGATAGCTTTGACGGGTATCCTTACTGGGATGGTAGTGTTCAAGGTGGAGATTATTATGTATCCGATGGTGTTTATGTATATACATTTAAAGGAAAAAAGATAAGCCGGACTGATGTTATCCAAGAGTCCGGCCATATCACAATTCTTAGGTAAAATTAATTAGAAGCAAAAGTTCTTTCTTCTAAAACCTTAAACGGTCTACCATCACGATAAATTACTTCAATGTAAGCGTTTCCGTGATAGTGCTTCCAGGTACCATATCTCTTACCATTTCTATAATAAGCTATGGATAAAATGTTACCTTCTCTATCATAACTAATGAATTTTCCATCAGTTTTGTGATTAGTGTTAAATGAACCTGTCTCTGCAACTTGTCCATTGCTGTAAAATTTGGTGTAAGAAATCTTTTCTGTCACCGGGTCTTGTACATACTGTATGTTCTCTTGTGAATAAGCAGAGATACCGAGAAATAGACCCATTAGTAAGAATACTACTCTCATAATGTATGGGTTTATTTATATTATATATATGCATAATTTACATTTAGTTTACATTAAAATAACATTAGGGAAATACAAAAAAGTTTTCTTAAACCTTTTTACAGATTTTCATATAATAATAAACAAAAACATTTAAACAATGAAAAGATTATTATCCATTGCTCTTATAGCAATTTTAATGGGATGCCAAACAGAGCATCAAACAGAAAAAATATTAAGAATTCATCAAGGTGCATTTGCATTTTGTGGAGCATCAAATGCTGTACCTACTGGTAAAAAGGTTGTAATACAAGGTAAAGAGTTTGATGAAGGTTGTGCAATTTGCCCGGTATTAACAGGGCCTTCTATTTCTAGTTTGGCAATGAATGGGAATGGTTCTTTAGGGGAATTTAATGCTAATGATAACTTCCAAACCCCGGATGGAACAGATTCCACAGTATGGTCTTTATTTTGGTATTTTTCACCATCAGACACAATTCCTCAGTTTAACCCTGAAACTAAAGAATGGGAATTATTACCTCCAGTGAACCGTGCATTCACAATAGATCTAAGTTCTCCTAGTACTAGTGAAAGTGATATGTTCCAAATGCCTTGTGAAATAATAGATACTCTTGACAACGGTATTATCTTATCTAAATGTTATGGGCCTCTTAATCACATGGCAGTTCCACTTCGTCACCCTCGCCCAACCAAAAACGGACAAACCTCAGTTACAGCAGCTAAAGAAAATTTACCTTACCCGGTTGGTACCCCAATCCCATCAAATGACTAATGAAGACATTCGCTAAATTTCTCTTAATATGGATAAGTCAAAACCTAGCAGTACCCTTCTGGGTTATTGGTCATGTTCACTTATCCCTTAACACATACCAAGACTTACATGAAATCATTGCATCATTAGGAATGAATATCTTAGTTGCAATTGGATTCATTATTGACTATAAAGAAACCACTAAAGAACTTAAAAATGTTAAAGAAGATTAAGAATTGGTTATTCCCTAAATTTGAAGTAGGGGAATTTCCTTACTCACCTGAAGGGTTTGAGATGGCAAAGAAATGGGCAAAGCGCCAACCTCATCCAAAATTCCCGGATCATCCAAGACTAACTCTATGGGATATGGTTAAAGGTAATTGGATTGAATCGGAGTATAAATTAAGCGAGATAAATAAACTGAAGTTAAAAAGCGATAAAGAAAAACTAAGTTAATGAAAACAGAACTTATAATTACCGACAATTTTTACCAAGACCCTGATGAGGTTAGAGAATTTGCGTTGAACCAAGATTTTGGTGTAAGAGGTAACTACCCAGGACAAAGAACTAAAACTTTTCATGATTGGCCAGGTCTTAAGGAATCTATACAAAGCATAGTCCAACAAGCCGGAGGGAATATAACATGGTGGGAAACTGAATATACGACAACATTCCAATATACGACGGAGAATGATTCTAGTTGGATTCACCCAGATCATACTACAAATTGGGCAGGTGTATGTTACCTAACACCTGATGCACCAGTAAGTGGAGGTACCGGTATTTTTAGACATAAAGAAACTGGGGCAACAAGACCACCTAGAGTTGAAGGTGGTGGGTATGACGAAGAATGGTTAAGTGAACATGTTTGGCCTAATAGTAGAGACTTCTCTAAATGGGATATGACTGGTATGGTAGGTAATGTGTATAACCGCTTAGTTCTTTATAGAGGAGATCTGTTCCACTCCTCATTAGATTATTTTGGAACGGACAAATACAATGGAAGACTGTTTCAAACATTCTTCTTTAACACAGAATATTAATTATGAAAGAAAAAAGTAAATACCTTTTAAACGTAGAAGGAAAGAAAAAATTTAAAGCAAACACACTGATCTCATTAATCTTTAAAGTATTAACAGGAAAGAATGAGTCAAAAAGAAAGTAAGAAAAAGAAGATTGGTAAAATCCAATTAGATGATTACCATTATCATGAACTTTTGGATAGGTTGCATGTAATTATGTCAACGATTGATGATCATCTTATTCAACATCCGGTTTGCAAAATAGAAACAGATATTAAAGATCACATCGTTAATGCAGTTGATCAGTTATCTATGGCATATCAATTAACAGGTGGAAAACAATGAGCTTAAAGAAAATTCAAAAAGAGTATAGAGAGACACCAAAGACAGAGATAAGAAGCGCAATTTTAGAAAACTTTGTGTATGGTCTTTTAGGTTCTATTCTTGTAGTCTTTATTGCAGAAAGAGTAGATATCTTAGTCTTATTAGGTTATATGACCTATTACTTTTTTGTAGGTAAAGTAGTAAACCGTCCTAAGTATGTAACTTCATTAGGTAAGTTTATTGTATTTCCTGTACCTGCTGCTATAGGTGCGTTCATAGGATATAAATTAGCTTATATACTTTCAAATATAATCGTGTGAGAAAATTATACAATAAATACAAAATATGATATACTGGTTTACTGGGCAACCGTCCCACGGAAAAACGGTTCTAGCCGAAATGGCAAAAGACCATTTAATTGAAAAAGGAATGACCTTAGGAAAGGATCTCTTTCGCATTGATGGCGATGATATGAGAGAACTCTTTGCTAATAAAGACTATTCAATTAAAGGTAGAGTAGAGAATGTAGGAACTGCTCAAAGAATTGCCCATTATCTACATAATCAAGGTGCAACTGTAATTGTTTCATTAGTAGCACCTTATGTTGATCAACGAGAAGACTTTAAGAATCTTGTAGGTACTGAAAACATGGTTGAATTTTATGTTCATACATCAGAACCTAGAGAAAGAGATCATTTTAAAGCAATTGCATATCTACCTCCAGTGACGGATTATGTAGATATTGACACAACAACAGATACTCCTGAACAGAGTTTAGAAAAAGTAAAGAAATGGCTATAGAGAAAAAGAATACATACTTTGTTGATATTGACGGTACTATTTTTGTGTATCGTAAATTTGAAACTTACACTTCTACTGACGCACAAATAATACCTTCAACGAAAAGATACCTACAACAGGTAAGAGATGAAGGTCATATGATTATTTTAACAACAGCAAGACCTGAAGAGTTAAGAGATCATACTGTTCATGAACTTAGTGTAAATAACATTCCTTATGATAGACTTATCATGGGAATAGAAAGAGGTCCTCGTTATCTAATTAATGATATGGATCCAAATAAGCCTGGGGATAGGGCAATTGCAATAAACTTAAAAAGAGATAATGGAATTTAAAGCTAAAGCAGACAAAGAAAGTTCAAGCACAAAGAAAAAATACTCTATGTTTGTAGGAAGATGGCAGCCTTTACATAAGGGCCATCTTTGGTTAATTAACGAAAGACTTAAAGAAGGAAAGAACGTGTGGTTGGCAATCAGAGATGTGAAGCCTGATGAAAAGAACCCATGGACGGCTCAAGAAATTGAGAAAATGGTTCATGAAGGGGAGTTAAAGGATCTTATCGCGGATGGAAGAGTTATCACATCTATCATTCCTGATATTGAATCTATTAATTATGGTCGTGGAGTAGGTTATGATATCATAGAACACATTCCACCTACTGAAATTGGAGAAATTTCAGCCACTTCCATTAGAGAAAAAATGCGTGCAGATGGTAAGTTATGACAAAGGCGAAAGTAAACAAGTTAAGACATATAGCCAAAACAGCTACATGGCGTATAATAGGAACCATAGATACTATGATAGTTGCATGGGTAGTAAGTGGAGATCCTCTTCTAGGATTAAGTATAGGAGGGGTTGAGGTATTTACTAAAATGATACTCTATTACTTTCATGAAAGAATTTGGTATAAAATTGATTTTGGTATAAAAGATAGAGAATAATGAGGGAACTATATAAGGTTGGCGTTATCGCTGGTAACTTTGATGTTATTCACCCAGGGTACATTAAGATGTTTAAGGAATGTAAAAGTAAATGTGATAGGTTTGTTATCCTTCTTCACACTGATCCATCAATAGAAAGACCTCATAAGCTAAAGCCAATTTTATCAGTTGAGGAAAGAATTGAAATTTTGGAATCCATTAAGTATATCACTGATGTACATACTTATACATATGAAACTGAGTTGGTTGAATTACTTAAAGGGATTAATCCTGATGTTAGGTTCTTAGGTGATGATTATAGAGGTAAAACCTATACCGGGTATGAACTTAATATACCTATACATTATCTTAACCGTGATCATGGCTGGTCAACAACAAAATTTAAAAAGTTAATAGCAGAAACAGTACATAAAGACATTAAAAGAGACATAAATAAAAATAAATCACTATGACAAAAGCACAAACAATTCAAAGACTTCTAGATGAGAAACACGTCACGGTTGAAGAAGCAATGACCTTAATGACACAATACGAAAAAGAAGAATACATTAAGAAAACATTTGATGAAGTTTATGAATATAAGTATACAACTGATTGGAATCCACATACTAGATGGAATTGGGAAGATTTGCTAATGGAGCTTAAGGGTAAAGAGAATTTACATTTTTTAGAAATTGGGTGCTGGGAAGGTAGAACTACTAATTGGCTACTTGATAATATCTTAACCGCACCCACATCTCAGATAACTGTTATTGATACTTTTGAAGGCAGTAAAGAAGAAGCTGGTATGAGAGCACAGGATCTTACTACAATTAGAGAAAGGTTTGATCATAATACAATACATTCTAAAAATAAAATTAATGTTTTACATGGATATTCAAATGTTATGCTAAAAGAAATAAGTAATGAACCTTTATTTGATCTTATTTTTATAGACGGTACACATACTTCTTATGGTACTCTTGAAGATGCTGTATTATCACACCCATTATTAAAACCAGGTGGTTTTATTATATTTGATGATTATACGTGGATTAATCATGATTTACCAACACCTACAAATTCACCCAAATTAGGAATAGATTCATTCATAGAAAATTATTCTGATTTTTATAAAGTAATTTTTACAGGATCACAAGTATTTATACAAAAGAAAATAAAATGAAAATAGCACTTATAGCACATGATGGAAAGAAAGCAGATATGGTTGCTTTTGTAATGAAGAGATTAGATTTTTTTAAACGAAAAGATGTAGAATTAGTTGCGACAGGTACAACTGGGGGTATGATTGAAAATGCAGGTTTAAAGGTTGACTGTTTAAATAGTGGACCGTTAGGTGGAGATGCAGAGATAGGAGCAATGGTTACTCGCGGAGAAATGGATGCTGTTATATTTTTTAGAGATCCTTTGGACAAACACCCGCATGATGTAGACATTTCAATGCTGATGAGACTGTGTGATGTTCATGAAATACCTCTTGCTACAAATTACCGCTCGGCTCATATCTTAATCAAATATTTTAAAGGTAAATGATAAAAAGACTAAAGAACATAATAGAATTAGAATCTGCTGCTATAACAAATATACCAGTGGATATAAACACAGTGGATGCCATTACACTAATTCTTAAACAATGTCATTCACTTAAAGGTAAACTTGTATGTAGTGGAATGGGTAAGGCTGGACAAATTGCCTTAAACATGTCAACTACATTTAGTTCAACAGGTACACCTTCGGTATATCTCCATCCTAGTGAAGCACAACATGGTGATTTAGGTATTCTTCAAGAAAATGACATACTGCTATTAATCTCTAATAGTGGAAAGACTAGAGAAATAGAAGAACTTATATACCTTGCAAAGAATCTCTATCCACAGATAAAGATAATTGGTATAACACGTAATGCTGATAGTCCTCTTGCTGAACAATCTGATGTAACCTTATTAACAGGAGAAACTGTTGAGGTATGCCCATTAGGTATGGCACCAACAACATCAACAACTGTAATGACCGTGATTGGTGATTTACTTGTATGTGGAGTAATGGAACAGATAGGATTTACAAAAGAAGAATACGCAAAAAGACATCATGGTGGATATCTAGGTAAAAAAGCAAAGAGAGATGAATAAGAAGTATGCCTTACAGTGGTTAGATGAAGAAGAGCTCTGGTACTTAACAATACACGGAGAAGATGGTATAACATTTGAAGGTTGGTACCACTCAGTTGATGAAGCTTTAAAGGACATACCTAAGAATGAGATAAATAAAACAAATAACTAAATGAAATGAACCACATACCTACCTTTGAGGAATTTAACAGTAGAGAACTAAGGGAGAATAGTACTCTTATCCAGGAAACGTATGATATCCTTGAAGGGCAGGTTAGTTATGAAGAGTTATCCGAAATACTAAATGAAGGCATCTTTTCCTTCTTAAAAGGGATCTTCACAAATCCTAGACAGAAGAAGCAATTGGATAAACTCGGCGAGGATCTATTTAAAACCAAAGTAGAACTCCAAAAGCTAGAAATAGAAGAAGATCAAATAGACCGGTTTAAAGATGATCTTAAACCAGGTACTAAAGAATACAGCACTGCACAGTCTAAAATCAAAATAGCTGATAAGGCTAAAGGATTAAAGATTAATGCACTAAGAGATCGTGAAACCTCTATAGTATCTCAAATGGATAGTATAGGTGAAAAGAACGATACCTTAAAGAAATATGTTGATAAGGTAAAGTTAGAAATCCGTATGAGAGCTAACGATGCCACTATAAAACTAGCCGATGCCGAGATGGCTCGTGTATTAAAACAATTACAAAGAAAAGATGCTAAAGAAGTTAAGGTCCTGGATAGAGAACTTGCTAAAGCGGCGTAAACCTGCTGAAGTAGATCCATGGGACGAATGGTATCCAGACCATGATCTGTTTATCTAAAGAATTATGATACAATATTTGTTAGCTTACTTATTATGTGGCCTAGTATTTAACTTAGGCTATGATGCTCTTATTGATAGTATTAAAGATGAGGATTTAAGACTTGATTGGAGAGAAAGATTTGCAATTCTGTTTACATGGCCATGGGCAGTTGGTGTATTGATAGCTGCATGGATCAGAAGTTGGAATGACTAAATACAATACTACAGTCCGGATTAAAAAGCTGTAAGTACTCTTAGCAAACAATCGCGTTTAATCAAAACAATCAAAGGTCAGCACATGGAGCACACTAACCAAACGAACATGCAAATCCCACAAAACCCCCAACTACCCCACAAACCTCAAAGTGCTCAAATCTATTGGAATGATGAGTGGAACCAAAGCAAACCCCAAATAGCTCAAATGCTCAAACAACCACTAAATAGGCAAGAACCCTAGAGTCCGTAACAATACCACAATCAATATAGTAAACAACCCAACTATTGTAGATACCTATATAATCGCGTATACGGTAACAATCATGTAGATATGGTATCTGGGGTGGTCCAGTAGCGTTTATCAGTATTCGCAGTCGCGTTTACCGATATTCTATAATCTGGCTTCCAGTACTAGGGTCCAGAGGAGTCCGATATATACTACCGTGTTTGCACTCTAGATCCGTTAAAACTGACCTTTTTACCTCAAAGTACTCAAAGAGATCAACTGACAAGAGCCCAAATGCCCATGTCGTACCCATGTCAGTAGGGTCAATCCAAATCCTGCCGTGAAGCGTGACACCCAATTCCGCATCCAGATACCGGGAGCCCTCAGAGTACTACTAGTGTGCATGTACAGTTCCAGATAGTAGATGTACCCTTGATAGGAAAACCGCTGTAGCACGCGAAGACCAAAATGGATTGTTAATAACTTTTTTCACTATTTAGAGAAAATAATTGCCCAAAAATTTTTTTATCCCAAAAAAATGTTTTATATTTATACTATAATAATTAATTAAACGGATATGGTAAACTACACAGACAAACCCCAACTCGCACAGGACCTTAACGAATCCAATGATTGCTTCGTTCGTGCCCTGGCTATCTCTGCTAACATCTCATACAACGAAAGCCACGGTATCGCCGAGGAACTGTTTAACCGTAAGACTGGTGAAGGTACGGAGAACGTGGAATCTACCATCCGCTCTAAGAAAGGCCGCAATTACTTCCAACACCGTAACATTCAATTGGAGGACGTTAACCATACCTATGTCCGCCGAGACAAAAAGGTACATGCCCTGAACATCCGAGGATTCTACAACCGCTACGGTAAAGGAAGCTACCTGGTATTGGTCAACAAACATGCCTTGGCCATCGTGGACGGAGTAATCCAGGACTGGGAGAACGCTAAGAAACATATTGGCCGTACGGTGGAAGCTGCCTACCGCGTAAAGAATAACCGTCAACTCTCAATCTTTGCCTAATGGAAATCTCAATACTCATTATCATTCTGGTAGTACTGTGGCAAACCTACGCAATAGACAAGAACCCGTATGGAGAGTAAAATTGTTAATAACTTTTCCTAGAAAAATTTTCAATTCCCAAAAAATTGTTTTATATTTATACTATAATTAATTAAACGGATATGGTACAATACACTAACAAGTTTCAGGTCGAACTCAAAAATGACCTACTAATGATTAAGGACCTCAA
>Ga0208543_1000119_pt1 | contig 27198 bp, 45 predicted proteins | sample DEB08_DNA_14_FD_185497 | JGI IMG/M metagenome (GOLD analysis project Ga0208543, IMG submission 185497) | Aqueous microbial communities from the Delaware River and Bay under freshwater to marine salinity gradient to study organic matter... | ecosystem: Environmental > Aquatic > Marine > Coastal ...
CTATGGTGAACGTTCTCATAAATTATAACTTTTGAGAAACAACAGAGTAAATTCATATATATTTTTTTTATGCGTAAATATTATTCTCATAAGCCATTCTCATAAGTACATTCTCATAAGCCATAAAAAAGCGCTATTTATGAGAATAGAAGTTACAAATTACAAAAAAAGGCTTATCATAATATCAAGGAGTGATTGCATATGATAAAAATAATTTCTAACCTTGTTCCGGGTAAGGATACTGATTACATGGAACATAAAGACTTTGAACATGAAATAAACAGGTACATTTACGAAAACCCTGGTTATGAATTGGACGATATAAAAATAATAGGGGAGGAGCTAGTAGCTATTTTGGGCAAAGAAAAAAAACAATACCATGTAGGTAGCGTACAACATCCGCAAGCAAGATATAATCATGTGAGTGAACTTATAAATAAAATGGAAACTTTTATTTTAGATATAAAGGAGAGCTTATGATAATAGGTTACGCAAGAGTAAGTACAACAGATCAAGATTTGACGATACAAAAAGAATCTTTACTAAAAAACGGTGCTAAATTTATTTATTCAGAAAAAAAGTCAGGTAAAAATCTACAACGACAAGCACTTCAAGATTGCATAGAAAATTTAAGGCCATATGACACGTTACTTTTGACTAGTTTAGATAGGTTATCAAGATCAACAATAGACATGTTACAGCTTATGGATACGCTGAGTAAAAACAATATATATGTTAAATCACTTTATGAGGGTATAGATACAAAAACATCAAGCGGTCAAATGTTTGCACAGTTTTTTGCAATTTTTGCTGAGCATCATCGTAAAAACATATTATATATCACTGCGGCGGGAAGAGAAAAGGCAAAGCGTGAAGGAAGGCTAACAGGTCGGCCATTAAAAATAAGTGACGAAAGAGTAAGGCTTGTAATGCAAGATATTGAAAGTGGTATTGATATACGTGAGGCGTGTTCTTTTAGAGGCGTTTCAGTACCTACATTTTATAGACGAATGAAGAGATTACAAGAAACATAATTATTTTTTCTTATATCGATCAACAATATTTTGACCAATTTGTTTTAGTCGTCTAACGTCAGACATGTTTTTTGGCATTGGGGCATCCCAACGTTTAAATTGCATTGCACTAGGCGTTGGACGGCCTTGCTTATCTACTAAAGCGGGCATTGATTTGAGTATTTGTGTTGCTTTTCGTAATAAGAACTTACCTCTTGTGAACTTACGTGCTGGTGTAGCTTTAGAAACATCCCTAACAGGCCTAGCAACATTACCGCCGGCACGATTATACTCAGCCATTTTTTTATTTGTACTTCTGTTATAGCGTTCATATTTTTCTTTAGCACTTAACATTAACCAATCCCTGTTATATATGAAGGGATGCCAGCAGTATCAATAGTCTGATATTCACTAGTAGGAGATTGAGGAACTACTGGCTGATTAAGTCCAAGAGATTCAGTTATAGTATTAATTGCAGAGGCTTGTTGCTCTACAGGTAGGACAGATATTAATTCAACAATATCTTTTAAAGACATATTTACGTTTTTTATATAATTGTTAAAATCAGGCTCAGGTATTGGAACCTGCATTGCTTCGTCTCTTTGTTCTTTCTGTTTGTTTATAATAGCTCTGTAATTTGGGTAGTCTAATGTACGTAAAATTAATTCTTTAACGTCAGGATCATTAATATCGCCAAAAATACCTTGATTGGCTAATTGTAATGTCGTTGCTGCTAATGCAGATTGCGACTGTGGTAATGAACTACCAGCAGTTATCTCTACTTCGTATTCACCTAGTGTTAAATCGCTTTTAATTGTGTCGATAGCCAATAACTCATTAGTCATCATATCTCTGTCATATATATTAATTTGCATTTGTCCCAGTTCATCTGGCTGCATAGATGCAAACTGACTACCACTTGCCATACGTATAATTCTGGGCTGATTGTAATACAACTGTATTAATGTAACTGCCTTGTTACTTATACCTGATAAAAACATTTTAAAGTTACGTTGTATTTCTCTAATAGAAGACATTGGTGATTCAATAAGATCTCTTACCATTTGGCCACTATTAACACCTACAGGACGTTCACCAGAAAGCATAATTTCATTAATGCGAGCAATCTTGTATGCATCTTGTTTTAAGTCTTGAATATGCTGCCTTACAATTTGTATGTCTTGCGTTAACTTGTTAGTCACAAGTATCGGCGGTGTACCAGCACTACCAGGAACACTGTAAACAATATCAAAGTTTTTCTCTAACGTATTTCTTGGAATAGATTCTTCTTGTACCACTAAGAAAGATTTGTATTTCATTAAAAGTTGCTGCAACTTATAGTAGGCATCAATAATTTTATCTTGCGTGCTACAAAGATCCTCAACATCGCCAAAGCCTACTAAGCTATCTGATTGTGTAGGGCTAAATGTTTCAAATGGAAAGCCGAAAGGATAATCTATAGGTTTGTCATCTAAAATTTCTTTTTCAGAATAAATAATTAAGCGACCGTTAGGATATTTAAAACGCTCTTCTGTCTTCATTTGCTTTTCTTGACCAGAATCTTTATCTAGTGGCACGAGAACAGTGTCGTCTTTTAAATAGCATTCCCATAAAACAATGTTTTCAGTTGTATTAGAGGGAACTAAAGACCCTTCATTCATATAACCCTGAGCATTGTTTTTTGTGCCGCCTTCTTCATTTTCCATACTAACAACCAAGTCAGTACGCTTCTCAGCAGCATCTGTAATTCGTGTAGACTCTGTAGTTAATTTATCAATCTTCTTTAGTACATCAGGTCTATTTTTATATTCATTGATTAAGTCAAATCGGCTTATGTAGCGCTTAACAAAAATATAGTTACAATTTTCAATTGTTGTTGCGTTTGGCTCAGGATAAAAATCAACTGGGTTTACTCGTTCTATACGAACATCGCCTAATCCATTATCTACTGATTGATTCCAAAAAACTTTAGCAATACCTATACCATTAATAAGGCCGTCACGTATAACTTTTTGTGAAATGTTGTCCATTCCAGTATTCTTTTTTACGTTTTCCCAACAGTCATTTAGTATGTCTGCAATTGATTCTAATTGTTTTAAGTTATCGAATGTCTGATGTGATAAATTAGCAGGCTTAACATTAGTTGTAATCATAGCGTCAAGCGCAGTTGTTGCTTTAGTTTCTATGATTGGCTTAATAATATTGTAATAAGAAGCGTCACTACCTTTAACAGGCATGCCATCTCTGCCATAACCAATAGTAGGAGCAACGTTACCTTTATAATATCTTTCAAACTTTGCAAATTTTTGATGGGTAGGGACACCGGTGGCCTTACTTTTTAGCTTGTTTAAGTATTCCAGAAAAGGATTATCCATATATATATTTTAGTTCACAAAGGTGTCTAAGACATTTCACTATAATTTATTAATAGTGCATCAAATTGATTTTGAGTTATATACAGTAAAATGACTGTAACGTATTTAAAAACTTAAAATTTAAGTATGAAATTTAAATATGGGCAGCCATTAGAATTAAAAGACGATATTAAATTAAAGTTTTATGTAGATGCTATATATCCAGCAGGACAATTAGGCTATCAAGAGCCCCACTACAAAATTCTGTTTGACGATGCAAATTTAGTAATTGCTGAGTCACTTGCTTTAGTTCTTTTTGAAGAAAAGGTTGCAAACAATGATCGAGCTTTAAAGCCTGATAACACCTCTCAGGCTGGCAACCTCAAAAAAATGAATAAAGATGATCTGATTGCATTAGCAGCACAAATTGATTCTACCGGTGATCTTACTAAATTAAAAAAAGATCAATTAATAGAAATTATTGAAGGAAAATAACTTTAAAGCATACATAGATTACTTTGAAGATCAAATAATGGCAGGAGGCTATCAAACAAAATGGATAAGAATAAAAAAGAAGGATTTATGATTATCGTAGGTAAAAAAAACGATAAGGGTGATGATTACGAAAAAGAAGAAGTGATGGAAGAAAAAGAGGAAGTAGTTGAAGAGAAAAAAGGTAAACTACAGTTCACTCTTGAAGATTTTGGCGGATATACGCCTATGGAATTGGTTTCAAAACTAGAAGAAGCCAAGGACGCTATTAGTAAAGGTAACGCAAAAGAGGCGATGATGGCTCTTGATAGTTGTATTGTTCGAATCTCAGGTAAAAAACTTGATGAGGAAAAAGAATCAGCTGTTAATCGAGGGTACGAATATCAACTTGATAAAGCGTTGTCTTAAATAAATCTTAGGAGGCACTAATGGCAGAAGACATCCAAGAGGAAGTCACAGAGGAGCAAGTCGAACAAGAAGCCACCCAAATTAGCTTTGGGCAAGGTAATGATGTAGACACTTCAGGTGACGATGCTGGACAAGTTGAAAGCAGCAATAATTCATGGGAAGGCGATAAAAGATACGAAGAGCATTGGGCTAAAGACCCTAACAAAATGTACGAATCTTTACGTTACCACGAAAAACGGCAAGGTGACTTTGACAAGCAAATTAATGATTATAAAAAGCAAGTCGATGAACTTTCTAGATACCGTGACGACTATAACGCAGTTGAAGAATTGTTTAATCATGAACAATTAGGAAACGAGTTATTAGGAGTCATAAATAAATATAATAATGTCGAACCAGAGCAAGCGGTTCAGCAAGAAGATCCAAATGCACAGCGGTTAAACGAATTGTTGAGCTGGAAATCTAATATTGAAGAGCAGGCATTAAATAGTTATTACAAGCAGCAAGAAGACGCTCAGATTTCTGAGATAGATCAACTCGCAAGCAAGTATAACTTAAAATATGATAAGCAGCAGTTTATCGATCATATGAACAAGGGAAACATCCCTCGTGAATATTGGTCTCGTTATTTTAAATCTGAAGCTTTGCCAACAATATTAGAAGCAAATTCTGCACTATCAGCAGAAAATGCACTAAAAAAATCAGCCAATGCACAAAGTTTAGCTACTGGCGCCAATAAGCAGAGACCTGCTGTTGGTAATGATTCTAGCTACAAATCAGCTCTGGATAAGATTTTAAATCAATAAAAGGAGAATAAAATGGCTTTATCAGCAGATCAATTAAACGAAGCTTTATCGGTAGCACATGACGCCATCCGTACGGAAATTCCAGACCAGTTCGGACAAGCAAATGCACTATTCAACAAGCTTTCTAAAAAACCAAACTTAGAGTATGTATCAGGTGGTACGCAAATTAAACAACCTGTTGAGATCGCAGAAAATCAATCTGAAGGTTTCTACGACGGTGGTTTTGGTGTTATCGATACTTCAGCTAACCAGCAATTAAGCTTTGCTACTTTCGATTTCAAATATTTTTATCACAACGTATCTTTCACTTTGGAAGATTTTACTAAGACTGACAACACAGCTAACGCTGTTAAGTCTTTAATCGTTGCTAAAATCGAAGGCGCTAAAAACAAAGCAACTCGTACATTATCATTAGCGATGTATGGTTCTGGTTCAGATTCTAACGGTAACGCATTAAACGGGTTCGCAGATATTTTCGCAGCTTCCGGTACAGCTTATGGTGGAATTACTAACACTGACTTAGATGACAGCACTACTTGGTTAACTGAAATCGACACATCTACTAACACAATTAACTACGCCAACTTAAACGAAGTTGTTCGTAAGCTAGTTGCTCGTGGTCAAAGATATGGAAACGAAATCGGCTCTTATGCCCCTGACATGATGGTTTCTAACTCATTCGTACAAGCTAAGTTCTTAGCTTCTCAGCAATCAAATCAGCGTTTTATCGACAGTGAAGATTTAGCTGCTGGATTTGCTGGATGTAAGTTCAACAACATTAACTGGTTTGTAGACGAATACAGCCCAGGTTCAGCTGACGGTTCTACTGCTGACAACGACTTGTATATCTTATCAACTCCAACGTTAAAGATGTGCTACAAGTATGGCTTTGAAGGTAAAACTGCACCAATGGATTTCAATTCTCGAATTCCAAACCAAGCAATTCAAACTAACCAAACATTCTTAGTTGGTAACATGGTTTGTACAGCTCGTCGTTATAACGGTGTATTCAAGTCATTACAATCATAATTAATTAGAAAGGAGAAAAATCAATGGCATTTATTCAATCAATCGATACTGATGATTTAACAAATCCAAGCTCTACTCGTAAATACGATTTAGGAGCACAATATGTTGACGTATCTAGTGCAGATGCAATTAAACCAGAGTATGTTTACGTTAAGGCACACGGAGCACTTACACAATATCAACCATACCAGCTTTCTACCTCAAACACGGCAGGTAGTGAAGTCATCTCAAAAGCACCTGCTACAACTGACTCAGGAGCAACTGTAGTTGCACCACAAGTTGCAGTAACTTCTGGTTACTATTGCTGGGCACCGTACAAAGGTAAAGTAACAGTATTAACGACTGATACTTTTGCTGCTGGTGACTATGCTGAGGTACTTAACGCTGGAACTGGACTTAAATTAGATGGTGGAGTCTCTGGTTCTACTGCCGAAGGCGCACAATCTGTTGGTATTGCTTCTACTGCTACAAGTGGTGGATCTGCAACAGTTGTACTTTCTGGAAACAAAGTTAAAATCGCCGCTTCTTAGTAGCATCTAGGTGGGTGGCTACGGCCACCCCCTAAATAAAGTCATGGCTAATTTTCAAGATATAAAAGCACAAACAGGTATAAAGTTTTTTAAATCGTCCGGCACAGGTACGGATTCAGATCCCTTTATACCTGAAATGGCGACAAGTACAACACCAGGTGAAGTAACTAGTATTACTAATTTTAATGTGACAGTAGGGTCTAGTAGCACACAAGTTTTAGCTGCTAACTCAAGCAGAAAATTACTAATATTGGTAAATGACAGTGATGAAGCTATGTATGTCTCTTTAGGTGCAACAGCTACATTAAATAATGGTATTCGTCTTAATTCTAATGGTGGGGCTTTAGCTTTAGATGACCCTATATATAAAGGTGTTGTAAATGCAATTTGTGTCAGTGGTAGTAAAAAAATAGTAGGTATTGAGGGATGACATTTATATACAATCCTGACCAAGGTGCAGCTGGTGCAGATAAGTTTTTAAGTGCTTTAGGCTTTAACACTGGTGACGGTGTTTTAACAGCTACTATGAACGATGCATCGACTGTTACTACTGATTTAGATGGCCGTTTTTTAGTTGATGTTGTTGACGATACGACACCACAGCTTGGCGGTGACTTAGATTTAAATAACAGTGACATAACAGGTACAGGAAATATAAATATAACAGGCTCAGGTACATTATCAGGCGATTTAACTGTTGATACAAATACGTTATATGTCGATTCTACAAATAATCAAGTTGGGATTGGAACAACGACATTAGGAGAAGCGCTTACTGTTAATGGAAATGTCGAAGCTGATAATTTTATTGGTGGATTAATAGGCGAAGTGCAATTTAAAGCAAAAGCCGGTGAAGCAATAACAAAAGGCGACCCTGTCTATATATCTAGTTTTGACGTAACTGGAAACTCACCAGTTGTCGCTATTGCTGATGCTAATGACTTTAACAAAATGCCAGCGTTTGGTTTAGCAGAGAATACAGCATCTTTAAATGCTTCTATAAATGTAGTTACGTTTGGAACATTGTCGGGATTAAATACAAGTTCATTTTCATTGGGTGATGTTTTATATGTGTCTGATACTGGCACTTTAACAAATACTCGACCAAAAACAGAGTCATCGCTTATTCAAAACATTGGAAAAGTACAGCGAGTACATCCAACTGCTGGGTCTATTAAAGTAGGTGGTGCTGGGCGTACTAATGACGTACCAAATTTAAACGAAGGGAATGTTTTTATTGGTGATGCAACAAATTGCGCTATAACTAGAGGCTTAACCCTTGATGACATATCAGAGACAGCTACAAATAAGCATTTTACAGCTAGTGATAATACTAAATTAGACGGTATAGAATCTGGAGCCGAAGTAAATGTAAATGCCGATTGGAACGCTGTTAGTGGGGATGCACAGATACTTAATAAGCCAAGTGATGTTACAGATTTAAGCACACATAATGTTACTGAATTAGCTGATGTTACAAGTGCTGGTTCAGGAGCAATTATTACTAGTGCGGAACGTACAAAACTTGCCGGTATAGCAACTGGTGCAGAAGTAAATGTACAGTCTGACTGGAACGTAATAGATACAGGATCTGATGCTTATATACTAAATAAACCAACAACAATTACAAGTGCAGAGCAGACTAAGCTAGGACATATAACTGTTACACAAGCGGTCGATTTAGATACAATGGAATCTGATGTAACAGCTAATAATGCTAAAGTAACAAATGCAACTCATACGGGTGATGTTACAGGTGCCACAGCGTTAACTATTGCTGATGAAGCCGTTACAAACGCTAAAATGGCGCATATTGCTACAGGAACAGTAAAAGCTCGTACGACAGCAGGAACTGGCGATGTAGAAGATATAGCTATAGCAACGACATTTAAAACAGCACTAAGTTTAGTTAAAGGTGACGTTGGTCTTGGTAATGTAGCAAATGTAGATACAACAAATGCTAGCAATATATCTAGCGGAACATTAGCAGAAGCACGATTACCAAGTATAAATGCAGACAACACCACAATTAGTAATTTAACTGTAACTAATTTAAAAGCTGGTGTGCTAGATACTGATCTTAACAGTGTTAGTGCTAGTGATGACACGATACCAAGTGCAAAAGCAGTTAAAGCTTATGTCGATGCACAAATAGCAGCGAACGCAACACAATACTATGCGTAGGAGGATAAATGTTAGTCAGTGAAGTTTTAGATAGAATAAATACAGCATTAGGAATGCCAGACGATCTTACAGGCAAAAATGCAAATACATTATTTACGAATAAGCGTATTGTTGAACAATTAAAAAATGCATTAGATATATATGCATCAACAGTAAAAGGAATAGAAGATATTTTTAGTACAACTTTAGGGCTAGATACTCGAGTTGCTACAGCACCAAGTGACGCAATAAGATCACAAGCTTATCGATTTACATATATATGGCGTGATGGTCGTAAGTACCCGTTAAATTATAAAGACTTAAATAAAGTTAATAGTGAGTTTCCATATGGTACATATGCAGGTATACCTAGGTTTTTTAGTGTATGGAATGACGAAATAACTATTTACCCTGATAACAGTGGATCGCCTAATACGACAACATTAAGTGGTGCATTGAGTGATAGCGCGACAACAATAACTGTTGGTTCAACTAGTGGGTTTCCTGAACTGAATGGCCGCATCACAATAAACAATGAAAAAATTAGATACACACATAAATCATCAACAACGTTTACCGGTTGTACTCGTGGAGTAGAAGGAACAACTGCAGCAGCGCATAGCGACACTGACACCGTAACAGAAAATAATTTAGTTATGTATTATAGAAAAAAGCACTTTGAAATCACAGTTGATGGAAATGATGATATTTCACAAGCTCAATTAGACAAAGAAATGGAAATACCTGATGAGCATGTAGAACCAATTGTTGATATGGTTGCTTATCGATTACTAAGTAAAATCGATGCGGAAAGAGCAAGGCCATATAAAATTGACGCAGCTGCATTTTATGCACAAGCTAAACGTGATATACAGGCTGGTTACGGACAGATTGTTAATGGAACAATGATTGGTCATGCATACGACTGGGAGCTAGACAATGTGGAGGTTAATCTTTGACTTTTGTTATTGAGTCTTATCAGTCTAAGGGTTTAAGAGACGACAAGGGACGTAAATTTGTCCCGGCAGACTATTTTTATAACATAGAAAACATGAACTATGACGGGATTACAGGCTGCCAAAGAATCAAGGCTCCTAGTGTAGAATACAATGTCGGGTCTGCACGTATAGATGGTATGACACAATTTAGATACATAGATAGCGTTGGACAATTTCAGACTGAAAACATCTGTATACAAAATGGTTCTATTATAAAAGATTTTTTAAGTTCACCAACTACTATATACACTGGACTTACCGCACAAAAAAAATGCACATTTGGGATATTGAATGACAAGTTATTTATATCAAATGGATTTGACTATCCGTTGGTCTATGATGGTACATACGTTAAACAAATGGGTGCTCCTACCGCTAAAGATTTACTCGTCGCAGGTAGTCTAACAGGAACTTACTATTATGCAATGACATATATAATTGATGGCGTTGAAGTTGTAATAGGAACAGTTAGTAATACAGTTACTGTTAGCAGTAAAAGCATTGATTTAGATATTCCTGTAGGCGTTAGCAATTGCACAGAACGTAAAATATATCGTACTGAAGCTGGAGGATCAACATTAAAGTTAGTAACAACCATAACTGACAATACAACATTAACGTATCAAGATAATATTGCTGATGGTTCATTAGGTGTAACAATACCAAGTACAAACAGTTCATGCCCTACTCCACAGTTTATTACTGTTAAAGATGAAAAATTAATTGGTGCAGTAAACCAAAATCGCCCAAATTATTTATATGTTTCTGAGATTGAAGTAGAAGTATTTTTTAATACATCAGGAGTATATGATGTTTCAGGTGTAGGTAATGACAATACAGCACTTACAGGAATGATAGAAGATTATGGTCAAATTGTAGTCTTTTCAGAAAGTCATATATATTTAGCAGACACTTCTGGCCTTGTGACTAAGGTGCAACAAACAACTAGTAACGTTGGATGTGCAGATGGCTTTAGTATTGTTCGAGTACCAGAAAATGACATACTGCCTGGTGGTATTATGTTTGTATCTAATTTGTACGACGTTCGTGTTTTTAGCGGTAATATTGCTACAAATTTAGCTACTTCATTTGATAACTTGCGAACAAATAATTATTCTATTGCACTTAATAAAGATAGCTTTGCAAACCAGCTACGAGACAACCCATTACATGCTGCTTTTCACGATTATAAATATCATCTTATCGCAGAAACATTTATGTATGTTTATGATATACGCATTGCAGGTTGGACTAAATATTTTATTAAGACTACATCATATAGCCCAGAGTATTGGGTTTTTGGTAAACTTAGTGGTGACCTTTATATAGCGCAAAAAAACGCAGGCATAGTTGAGAAGATGTACAATGACACATCTTATAGAGGTGAAGAGCTTACTGCATTTTTTGAGACACCTGAAATAGCAGTAGACACGGATGATAAATATTTTTCACAATTGTATATTTATTACGATAAATCAGGCTCAAACACGCTTACATTAGATGCAACAATAAATTCTACACAAAACAAGTCAGCAACAATAACGTATACTGGCGCATTTTATGCTGATGATTACTATAACGAAACTTATTATTTAACGACGGACGACGAAGAAGACTACAGCCTTGTACATATAGATCGCTACGGTAAATGGATGCGATTTAAGATTACTACGCAAACACAGGCAAGTATAAAGGGTTGGAAGTTAGTGGGAAGGGCTATAAGTAACAAAGAATTATGAGTCAATTACAAAAAGATATGCATGAGATAATAGATAAAGCAGAGGCTATAATAGCAACTGGCGAGCCTGTAGTTATGCCTTTAACGCATCGTTTTACCGACGGCATGTACATTCGAGAAATATTTATGCCTGCAGGCACATTACTGACATCTAAAATACACAAAACAAATCATCCTTTTGTAGTTACTAAAGGCAAATGTAAAGTTTTTGACGGCAATAAAATAGAACATATTGAAGGCCCACACACAGGAATAACTGAACCTAATACAAGGCGACTACTATATATAGAAGAAGACACAACATGGCTGACGTTTCATGTAACAAATAAAACTGATGTCGATGAAATAGAAAAAGAGATTATAGAAGATAGAGAAAATAATTTTATTGATAAAGAATTATTAGATGAATTTAACAAAGTAAATCGCCAAAGTAATAAATATATAAATAAAAATAAGGAGGAATTATTATGTCATGGGCAGCAATAGGAGCCGCAGCAGCAGGAGCAGTAATATCTGCATATTCGGCTTCTGAACAACAAAAAGCACAACAAAAAGCATTGGAACAACAAACAGCAGCGCAAGCTGGGCTAAGTCAAGAACAGATGGCACAACAAAAAGAATTAGCTGAAAAACAGTTTGCACAACAATTAGCAATATTAACTGGTACACAAGCAGGTCAAGAAGAAGCTTTAGCGAGAGCGCAAGAAAGAGAATCCTCCGGTATAGCACAATTTTTAGCGGCTACCGAAGGTAAACCACAAGAAGTAGGTCGCTTACAACAAATTATAAGAGAGCAACAATTACCTGAACAACAACAAGCACTGCGTCGTGCTAAATTAGCACAGACTCAAGCAGGCGTAAGAGGTCCAGAGGCAGCATTGTTACAACAAATGCAGGCACGAGAACTTGGTAAGCAATTAGGTTTAGAGGTCGAAAAAATAGGCTTAGAAGAAGCTTTAAGAAAACAAAGATCAAGAGAACAATTTGCTGGTGCACAAGCGTTAGCTGCACAAGCTGCAACATTAAGACCAGTTCAAAAAGTTGATGAAGCAAAAATACAAGAGACAATAGAGGCACAAAAAGGTAAGTTAGCAACAGAGGCCGAAAAAAAAGCTTTGCAAGGTTACTATTCAGTTGAAGGAACTTTAGGTGATAAAAATTTTAGTGGGGATTATTATTTAACGCCTGATGATGAAATACTTATAGATCAAATGAAGGAGATTGGTAAATATGGCCTCTAGAAATCAAGTAAATATACAACAACCATCTATGCAGCCTAGTCGTGATCAAATTACAGCAGACTTTGTTGCAAGCGGCCAACCTATTGAGCAGCCTGGCCCAAACCCGTTATCGCAAATTGCTTCCGGAATATCAGAGGCTGGTATGGGAATCTTAAAAGGTATTGGAGATTTTATTAATACACAAAAAGAAACGCCTGAAGGAAGATATTTACTAACTAACATGCTAGCAGGTATTACAGTTGGGTTAGGAGCTGATCCACAAGTAGGTGCTAACTTAGTACAAGCAGGGCAACGACAGTATGCAATAGGTTTAAAAGAACAGCAGCAAGGTATTGCTTTACAGCAAAAAGCAGAGATTGAGCAGCAAAAAATAGCAGCAGATGCAGAGCAAAAACAAATAGAGCGTGAACAAAAATTATTAGACGATCAACGTAAAAGACAGGAAAAAATTGAAGACGCATTATACTTAGATCGAATTAAAAAAGAGCAAGATCCTGAACAAGCTCGCTTTAATGCAAGAACTGAGGCTTCTCATAAAATTTTAAGTAAATTTGAGACTGAAAAAAATCCATACTACAAAAATACAAAACAATTTGTTTTAGACACTAAAGTTCCATACTTGTTTAAGTCTGACAGATTTAAGCAGATTGAACAGGCACAAAGAGATTTTATAAACGCAGCCTTAAGACGAGAGTCAGGTGCGGCTATTGCAGAATCTGAATTTGAAAATGCACGATTACAATATTTTCCACAACCAGGTGACACCCCAGAAGTTGTAAAGCAAAAGCAAAAAAATAGAGAAATGCAATTTGCAAAAATAGAAGAACTAAAACAGCGTGACCCACTAGGAATTTTATAATGAACTATATTGAGTTTTCACAAAGTATAAAAAGTAAATATCCGCAATATAAAGATGTTGACGATTTAGAGTTAGCAAATAAAATGATTGCTAAATATCCAGAATACTCAGAACAGGTAACGTTTGACGAAAAAATAACAACAGCACCTGAAGAAATAGTACAAAAGCCTACTAGATTAGCTAGTGCAATGCAGGCTATAAAAGGCTTTGGTGGCCCAGAATCGTTTTTAGGTCCAGAAGAGTTAGCGGTTACACCAAGAGAAGCTGTTGCTGGGGTTGCTAAAGTTGCCCCATATGCAGCGTTACCTTTTGCTGCAATAGGTTTAGCTGGGCAGGCTGGAATTACTGGGGTTAGTCGAGTTGTAGAAGGTCTAGCTGAAGAAGAAAGATTGCCAGAAGCACTAAAGGCAGGAGCTATAGCGGCAGGAACTGAATCAGCTATTGGTAGAGCTGTTAAATTAGCAAAACCATTGGCGGCACCAGTTAAAAAACTTACTAAAGAAGCTACGGCATATGCAGGTAATATTTTAAGCTCTGTACCTAGAGAAAGCATAGAGAAAGCTTTGGATAATCCTAAGATTTTAAAAACAAAAGATACTTTTACTAATTTAGGAAACAAAGCAAAAGAAGGTTTGCAAAAGTTATTAAAAGAAAACAGTGCAAGAAAAAAACAAGAAACAAGAATTTTAAAAAAGTCAGAGAAAGAGCTAGATTTAGGAACTTTTGTTAATAGACAAAAAAAACTTATTGAAGCAAAAGCGGGCAAGCAAGATATTTATACTGAGCAAGAGAAAATTGATATCAAAGAAATTTTAGACAGAGTGAAAGGTGAACGCAACCCTGTTGGTCTAAGACAAATTATGGATGAAATTGACTCTACACGTGGATTATATCGAGATCCGATTACAAGAGCTCAAAGAACAGGTAAAGGCGACACTAAATTAAAAGAGATCAGTAGAAAAATAAGATCACGTTTGAAAACAGACATATCAGGAATAGCTGATATAAGAGAGCAATCAAAAGAAGTTATTGAACTTAAAGAGATTCTTGGTAAAAAACTAGCAAAAACAAAAGATGCTGGTAAATTACTTACAAGAAAACAAGACGCTGTTACTACAGAAGCGCTCGAAAAATTAGATGATTTATTGCCTGAAAAAGATAAATTTCTTGATCGTGCACAAAACGTAAGAATTAAAGAACAATTTAGTGAAGTGTTTCCAGGTAGAGGTGGAGGAACAGGTAATGTTGAAGGAATAGCTAATTTGTTACGTGTAGGACTAGGAGTAACAACTGGTGGAGCAACGCTGCCTTTAACTAGTCCTGTAATACAAAGAACAGCTATAAGCGCATTACCTGGTGTAACAACCGCCTTAGAAACAGTGGCAAGACCATTGCCAAAAGTTGCAGCTAAAGCAGTTACACCAATACAACGACAAGAATCAGGATCTTTGCAACCACAATCTTTAGAAGAGATTAAACAAGAAAGGAGAATAAAATAATATGGGAGTACCAACAGCTGGCGACTTTAATAAGTGGGATGGGACTAAGTTTACAAATACTGACTGGGATGACAATGTAGATAAAACAGTTGAGATACTAGCAGCAGGAAATTACGATTTAAATGTAAATCAAGTAACTGCTTCTAATTATGTAGGCATACCGTCTGATCAATTCTCAACTATAACAGCAGGTGAGAACTTAAGTGCAGGTGATGTGCTTAGGATAAGCAGTGGACAAGCATTTAAGGCTGACAATACTACTGAGGCTGGAGTTACTGCAGTCGTTGGGGTTTGTAACACAACAGTATCCAGCGGCGGAACAGTCAAAATTGATTATGGTTTTTATGATGGTTTTAGCTCTTTGACTGCAGGTACACTATACTATTTAGGTACTAGCGGTGCAATTACAGCCACTAAACCAAGTACCTATATTGTCGAATTAGGCGTTGCTGTATCAACTACTCGAATTAATTTTGATATTCAAATTCCAAGATATACAATTTTAGACCGCAGAACATATTGGTCAACAGGAACTGGATTCGATTCTAATAGTACATGGATTGATGTTACTCCTGAAAGAGTTGGTGTTTCAAATCCAACATTATGGCCAGCATCTAAAATAACAAGTGGTGAATTCGTAGCCTATCTAATGATTGAAATAAATGGTGGTGGTAGCGGTGGGGATGGTTACGAACTTAGAATTATTGATGACACAGGGACTACAATATGGCAGTCAAACGGTATTGCAATAAGTAATCCAGGATCGACAACAATAAGGACAGATCAATGGAGACTGGATTCAGGAAACTCAACTAATTTAAATATCGGGAGTACACCACTATATGGAATTACCACTGCTTCTAGTAGTACTGCAACTCGATGGACGTTAATGGCAAAAAGGACTAGTGGAAGTTCATCGTCTGGGACTTATGTAGTGCGTTCAATACAATTTTATCTTAAGGAATACTAATAATGATTAAGACTTATACAAAAAACGACATATTAGCTAATAAATATACAAATGTATCTGACATAAACAACATATTAGAGCCATATATTAAATATTATGTAGATGAAAATGATCAGCAAATTGATAATAAAAATTATGATGAGACTGCTGCAGATAACTTTATGTTAGAGCTTAAAAAACAAGCACCACATGAAGAAAAAATTGATAAAACACATCATAATTATGATTATTCATATGCAAGATCTAACGCAGATGATGGTTATTTGTCATTAGGTGAACAGCTAGATTTACAGTACTGGGATTCGATAAATAGTACAACTGCATGGAAAGAGCACATTGCAGACGTAAAAAATAAATATCCTAAACCGATAGCATAATGGAATTAATCCCAATATTTAATGCCCTTGTTGCTAATGAAATGTCAATGAATGTATTATATTATCCTATATTAATTGCGAGCATTATTTATTTTTCAAGTAAATTTTTCGTAAGAATTGATAAGTATAATTTGAAAATACTGGAGCTGAACAATAAATTGACTAATTTAGAAAACAAAACAACTGTAAGGGTTAATCGTGTTGAATCGCAAGTTGAAAAAATTGAAGCCTTAGTAAAAGAAGTTGCATCTACAGTCAATAACCAGCATCAATTAATAAACGTTGCTTTGGAAAATATAAGAGTTGAGTACAAGGAAATTAACACAAGATTAAGCCATATTGAAGGGCGTTCACAATAAATCATTACTATTTAACAAATCTACAAGATCATTGGCTGTTCCGTAACCAATAACACAGCCATAATCTTGTGCATTTTGTATAAAGTTAGATTGTAATTGTGTTGGTTTTTTATTGTGTCTCTTAACTTCAAATCCAAAAAAACGACCGTCGTGTGTATAGCCAATAATATCTGACGAGCCTTTATGGCCGTATCTGACAACCCTTGGCCCACGATTAGATTCGTATTTAGTCATACCCGTATTGTTACGCCAGGCATTAACTTTACAAGTATTTAAAATGTTCATGCATCGTTGAAGTTGTTGGGCTTCAGATAGGTGTTTATTAAGTTCATCATTAATTTTCATTTTTTAATTTGCAGCTATTTTTTTTAGTGTATATTTGACGCACTGTGTGTCATATTCCCCCATTTCATCAATTAAAAACTTTGTCATCGTTAACATCCTTTTTATAATTTGGCTTCTATTTTTTCCTCTAATCTGCATTTCTAGCATCATCTTATCCATACGTATTTCGCTTTCTATTTAAAAATTTTAGTCCAACTAATGCCATTATAGCCACTGGCAATAAATATTTAATTCTTGGCAAATAATGCATCTAATTGATCCTCCTTAGCTCCATTAGCTAGAAACTCTTTAATTTTTTGAGTCATATCCAAATGAACTTGTTTCTTCTTTTCTTTTTCGATTTTTGGCATAGCCAAACAAAATTGATCAGGCATTACATACGCATCTGATTTAACGGTTTTTAGTATTTCTTTTATTTCCATTACATAGGGCATTCTAGCCTTTGTTTTAGTGTAATCGGTATAGTAGTTGCGATCGTATAGTTTACTAAAAAGACGTTTTAAATTATCGCTTGATTCATATTGCAGTTCAGACCAGTATCTTTGTGCTATATGTTTGTCATAAGTTAAATTTCGTAGTTCAAACAATTTTAAGACTGACTTAAAAAATCGTTTTTCTTTATTCATTTTTGTACCTTTCAAAATGGCGTAAAATCATCAATATTTATTTTTCCGTTGCCTTCGACCAAGGCTTTTTGCATTTCTTCGTTCAGTAGGCGTTGGTTGTATTCTGTAGCTGTTTCGTATTTTGGTTTGCTCGTTTTAGCGTCTTTAAGAAGCCAGCTACGTAGTGCTTTGTAGTGTGATTTGTATTTACGTGGGTGGTCTTCTAGATAGCTATCTAGCTGCATTATGTGTGTTTGCACTGTCTGCACGTTGTAGTCAGTAACAAGCTTGTCATATTCTTTTTGCTCTAGTTGGACGTTGTCACAGTCTGTTATGCCAACAAGACTTAAATTTAAAAAAGTTTTTTTTGTATTTATATTTTTTTTATATTCATTATTTATAGTATTTATACTTGTATTATTATACTGGTCATTTTTGCCTATACCCCTATGCGCATTTTTGCCTATACCCCTATGGTCATTTTTGACTATAGGTATAGTCACTTTTGAATTAAGATACAGTTTACGTTCAGTAATTTCGTTATTTTCATCACGTATAAGCACATTTTCTAAAAAGCCATTCTCAACTAAATTACTAATAGCTCTAGTTATAGTACTTACAGATTTTCCAAAAATTTTAGCAAAATACTTATTGGACGCATTGCAATAGCCGTTTTTGTTAGATAATGCAGTTATGTCGCTATAAAGAACTTTTTCAAAAAAAGATAGATCTTTGCTGTACCTAACATCTGCAGTAATTATGCTGTAATAATTAGGGCTTTCTTTAGTCATAGCTCGTCACTTACAAATTCAGCAGCTACTTCACTTAGCATTGCTTCTTGCAATTTTTTTAGCGTCAATTTGAGTTGCCACGATGGAGCATCATAACTACCACGTTTTAAGTCATTTATATCATCAATATACGATTCTTTACCGGAGGTTTTAGCTACGTAGTGGCTCGCTTTTTTAAGGGCGGCACGCTTTTCATCTGGAGACATATTCCCGCAGAGCTTGTGAATTTGTTCTTTAAGGTTATTAATATCCTCTTTAGACATTTCTTCTCTATTAGGCTTTTGAGGTTGTTGTGTGTTATCTCGTGATTCTACTTTTTTGTATTCTGTTTTTGGTTGTTCAGATTTTGAAGTTGCCGTCTGTGTTGAGTCTTTACCATGTGTGTTAGTTGAATCTGCGTCTTTGTTATCATCAATGCAAAAAAGGCCATTTAAAGCATATTTTCTAGCATAACTTGATGTTGACCCGGTTATCTGTGAATCATCCATCCCTTTTTTAGTTTGTGATTCCCTGGCGATACCAGTCGCACTAATTGATTCTTTGCCGTCGCTTATTGTTGCTGTAGCTTTAATATAATACCTATCACCAATCAAAATAATGTCGTCAGTTATTACTAAAGTGTAGCCATTTAAATGTGGCTTTAAAGCCTCCAAAATATCTTCACATGATCGGTATTTGTAGTTTCCAAAGTTATTTGTTTGGCCTTTTGGGGCTTTTAATTCACGCTGAATTATAGCTAACCCTTCATATATTGATTTACTCATTTTTCAACCTCGATTTTTATTTTGTAATCTTCATCGCAATAATTTGCATACATGTCAGGGTGTTCACGCTTGAATTTACTTAAATTAAACTTTTCTTTTTTTTCTAAACTAAGTCTATGGCCGCTACTATGCATTTCGTTATCGTAGGTTTTAGATAAGTACGGAACTAAAGTGTGACTCTTGTTTTCTATTTGGTCTCTGTAGTAGGACATAGCGTTAAGAACTTCTTTATAGCGTTCCTGAAGACCTATTAACTGTCTAGCTTGTTGCTCCCACATTCTTACAGGCCCCATTAGAACGGCACCTCTTCATTAATTTTAATATTTTGGGTTACTATTTGTGGGCTGTATACGTAAGCTCGTCCATCTTTATCGTATATAATATCTTCATATCCTGTATTCACGTGTATATATTCTTGTTTCATTTTTTGTTTACTCCTTCAATTGCTTCCAATAATGCAGTAATAGCAATGTCTACATCACTTGGGTCATCTACGTTTGGCACATTATTTAAATGGCTTCTTAACATGTGCATTCGTATACCCCATCCCTACATTCAATGCAGTCATATTTATTGTTGTATTCATTGGTCATAAAATCTAATTGGCTATCCCAGTTCATTGATTAACTCCAAGAAGATGTTATATGGTTGTTTGATTTTTTTTATTTTAAGGGTTAACATTAATTTATACCTTTCGTTAATAAAAGCTTTTAAGTGGTTGCGATTATTAACATTTTAATTTTTAGAGTCGGGTGCTGTTACACTCGACTTTTGCTTTATAAAGTCCCAACAATCCTTTCTTTTTTTTGTTTATTATAACTTTTTAAATATCTTCAACACCATAATTTCTTAAGAGCGTTGCATATTGTCGAGTAGGTACTCTTTTTCTTGTACTCCAATTGTAAAAAGTCATATCGGATATATACGCATTTAATTTTCTCATACTAATGTTGTTCATTGCAATTTTATGAATCGGGTCATTGATTTCTGATATTTTCATTTTTACTCCTTTAATATACTTCATATATTATATAGCCTTATATAACTTTACGCAACGAAATTATCAATTAAAAATAAAATTAATAAAAAAACATAGCCTGCTGTAATAATTAAAACAATAGGCCAATAGGAATTTGTTTTAATTGATTGCTTGTCATAGTTTTTTAAGAAATTGTTTGTTTCTTTAATTTTATTTTCTATATCGGCAATGGTTTTGTCTAGCTCATTAACTGAGATATCTTTTTTAGTATTTAGGTTTTTCATTTTTTTCTGTTTCTTTCTGTCATAATTTCAATTTTACGCAATAAATTATTGCTGATTTTGTTACGACTTAAATACAAATGTTCTAATGTTGTGTTGTTTTTAAGCGACTCTATAATTTTTTTAGCACCAACGTTAGTTAGTTCGTTGTTGTCTAAATCTATAATTTTTATAATTTTATTATTTTCGAGAGCATAAGCAATAGAAGGTGCGGCTTTATCACAAATTTGATTTGAATCTAAATCGACATAATCGACTATATTGTTTTTAGTTAATGCTTTAAAAATAAAAATAGCAGCGGTCGAATTTATATTATAATTATATAATCTAAGATCTCTTAAGTCAGGATCGTTTTGCTTAACTTTGTTATAATCAATAAACATAAGTTCACTATCTGTAAGCATAAGTTCACTTTCAGTATTTTTATTTTGGGGGTTCATTTTTTTTCCTTATTTTTTTAAATTTGTTATTATTACTTTATAAATTACAGTAACTTGCATGTAATTATTAGCCCTACTATCTTCCCATAATAGGGCTCACACCTGGCGTCATATATTTAAACTATTAACAAACTGATATAAATAATCGTATGCTTTTTCTTTCGTTGCTTCATCTCCAAAAGCTAATGCGTCAATGTTATCTAAAACTTGTGTTTTCATTTATTTGAATACCTTATTAAAAGTTATAATACCTTGATTGATTTCTGTAATCTCATAATCGAAATCTACCAACTCTGCATTTACTATTTGTTGTTTCATTTTTTTCTCCTTTTTTTTAAGCATGAATATATAATACGATTATTAATCGTGTAAATCAAGTAAATATATATTGAAATAATTTCATGTATACGAATGTTGCACGTGTCGTTATTTTATGTGATAATATAAAGGTGATGAAAAAATATGAACACAACATAGAACTTTATAAAAAATTTAGAAACGAAGGTATGAGTTGGCGAGATATTGCTAAGCATTTAAATATCCCTGAAAGTACTTTGTTTGAGTACATCAAAAGAAATTATACTGAAGTTGTTATATACGATTACATTAAGAAGTAGTTTTAATTGATTTAGATTTTTTTTTAGTTTAAATTATTAATAGAAGTGTTTGCGTACTTTTTTTAAATATTATGAAAAAAAATATGCAGATACTAGCACGAACAGAAAAATTAAATATAAAAGATTTACGTAATAACGTTGGGCAACTTAAAGATAAGGGTGTACCTGCTAATCCTAGACGTATAGATAAGCATGCATACAATAAATTAAAGACAAGTTTATTTGAGAAAGACTTAAACGAAATTAAAGAACTGTTAGTTATACCTCATAATGATACCTATGTTGTTCTATCAGGTAATATGAGGTTAAAAGCCTATAAAGAATTAGACTACATGCATATAAAATGTAAAGTAATTGACCCCGAAGTTGATAAACTAACGTTACAAAAGATTATTGTCGTTGAGAATACAAATTACGGGTCTTGGGATGACGGTATTTTAGCCAACGAATTTGAGCCTGAGTTATTAGATGCTTGGGGTTATGATTTACCGGAATTAGACATGAGTGAGCTAACTGAAGATAAAAGTTTAATTGAAAACACTGAGAAATTAAAAGATAATTTTATTTTAAAAGTTAGTGGTAAAAATCAAGATGAAATTATGTCTTTGCTAAATGAACTACAAGATAGAGGTTTTGAGGTTGAATTACGTAATGAGTAAGAAGCCTACAAAATCCACCACCTATAAAAAAACAGCTATGCTTGAAGCCTTAAATAAAACGCTGGGGTTAGTTAGTCACGCCTGTAAAATCGTTGGTATAGATAGGAGTACGCACTATGACTGGTTGCGTAATGATGAAGAATATAAGCTCGCAGTCGAATCTACTAATGATCTTGTTCTAGATATGGCTGAGTCATCTTTGTTTAAACAAATTAACCAAGGTAATACGGCAGCAACAATATTTTATTTAAAAACACGTGGGAAAAAACGTGGCTATCAAGAAGACCAGCAATTAATGTTACAGCCAAAGCATGAAATTGTATTAACCTATGATGCTGAAGCAAAGGAGATAAAAGAATGATTTTAAATTTAAGTGATCGTATAGTTTTTGACCTATGGAATGTAGTTTATGTATTGCTTTTATGTGCAGTTATTACAGGCACAATTATAATTAATACCTTACTTACTCTAAGAATGACTTTTTATTGGAAGTCTTTTCGTGACCCTATTAACGCATTGAAGAAAGAAGAAACTTTAAAAGATATTTACGATCGTGCACAAGAGCAAGAAGAGATCGCAGGAAATCGTTTATGATTGTATTCAATAAAGGTAAAAAATATAGGTTTGAAGATTCAATTATTGATTGGGTATTTCTAGGTAAGTGCTCGAATGGGCAGGAATACGATACCTACACTTTTTTTGATCGTAAAAACCAAAAACGTAAACAATACAAGCGTAACGAGCTTAAGGATTTAAGTATATTTTTAAATGAAGATAAGGCTAAATCAAAATCAAAGTAAAATATTTGCTAACGTTTTTAATAAAGACATGCTTATGCGTGACGACTGTCCTAGAGAAATTGCTTTCTGGGGGGGCTATGGTTCAGGCAAAAGTTTTATTTCTATTATTATTGCCTATTATTTATGTTCTCAACATAAGGACGTGCAGCTACTTATGACGAGGTTTAGTTATAGACAGTTAAAAGACACGTGTATTGTGCAATTTAAAGATGCATTTCCGCCTGAAGAGTATGGTTATTATCATAGTAAATCAGACAACGAATTTCATTTTAAAAACAATAGTCGCATAATTTTTAGATCCTTCGATGATCCTAGAAAGATTTTATCTAGTAGTTTTGATGCAGTAATTATGTGTCAGGCAGAAGAACTAAAAGAAGAACACTTTCTTGGTGCACTCGGTCGACTAAGAGGCACAGCTTTACCTAAAAAGCTTATATTTACAGAAGGTAACCCGAGATTCGGTTGGTGTAAAAAGCGATATCATGACCAAGAACTCCCAGATGATTGTATGTATATTCGTGCATCAACTTACAGTAATAAAAAGAATTTACCTAGCGATTATATAAAAAACATGGAAGAGAACTATCCGCCTAGCTATATAAAACAGTTTTTAGAAGGCAACTGGGATAGCGTACAGAATGCCGTATATGATTGCCTAATGGATCATCACATCATTCCAAAACAACGCATACAAAAACACTGGTATAAGTGTATAGGTTTAGACCATGGTACACGTGTAGATACATCTATTGTTTTTCTAGCTAAAGATGAGACAGGAAATATTTATATCTATGATGAGTGGCACAAGTCTAAGCCGTTAGTTAGTGAGATTGTAGAGGCATGCAATAAATATGGGCCAATGCCAATTATAGCTGACTATTCAATGAAGGTAGCCGATCGTGATTACGGGTCTTGGTGGAAAGACTTACAAGCTGAAGGGTTAAGGTTAATTGAGGCTAAAAAAGAAAAGTCTGGAAACATATTGTTAATCAATCAATTACTTTGGCAAAACAAATTAATGTTTTTTGATCATCTTAATTATGTAATAGATCAGCATAAAAATTATAGATATGTAGACACATTACATGCAAACAATGATGAGTTTAAAGTTGTTAAAAAAGACGACCACTCAGTGGACGCAGTGCAGTATGCAATTAGGCATATCAAAGACATAAAAGTTAAGTCACCATCAGATGCATTTAGAACGACTGATAACAGACCAACTTTACGTGACTACGTGGAAGGACGAGCATAATGAATAAAAAGAAAAAACCAAAAAAATATTAAGGAGTAAAAAAAAATGAAAGACCCAAATACAGCAGTAGCAATAAATAATCTAAGAGCAGAAGTAGGCGACATGTTTAAGTCTGTTAATAAATCTATTGATGCAAGAATTAATACAGTTGTAGAGCAAGTATTAAACAAGTCACTTGATTTTCATACAGCAACAAAAAAAAAGGCGTTAGAAGACATAACTGTAAATGCTCCTCTTAGTGTTGATCAGCTAACACAGCTTTACCGCCAATTATTTAACGATATAAACGACATAAAAAGTAATACTACTAATTATGCGCTTTACGATCAGATGCAAGTAATTGGTAAACAGTTTGACGAAATGCGTAACGAGTTTACTTGGGTAAAAAACACTTTAAATCAAATGGTTGCAGATAAATACATTGAAGCTGGTATTGATCCAGAAGAATTAGAAAGTTTGTATCAAAAATCAGATGTAAGCCCTGACTATGTAGCTAAGCAATTTAATATATCTAAAGAAATGTTCTATAAAGTCATTAATGGCAAAGAGGTAAATCCTAATGAAAAAAGAAAACATGAAATGAAGCAGTTTTTTCTTAAAAGGATATATGAGGTACAAAATGCCGTTGTATAGTTACAAGTGTTATTCATGTAATAACATACAAGACTTTTATTTTGGACTGACAGACTCACATCATGTTAATTGTACTAACTGTAAATCAACTAACTGCAAACAGTATTTTGGTAACTCAAACGTAGCAGTGCATGGGTTTACTGAGTTCGTAGATCCTAGAGGCGGCAGTGAACGATTAACTATGGCGCAAATTCGAGATGTAGAAAGAAAAGAAGGGCTTACTTACCTTTCGCATGAGGAACATGACAAGGAAATAGCTAAAAACAAAAAACATCGAGAAGCTATGGCCGCACAAAAAAACCGTGACATTGCAGAGAAAGCAACAAAAGAACTTATGAATAAATGGAATCACTAAGGAGGAGTCATGCCACTAGACTATGGAAAATCTAAAAAAGCTTTTGAAAAAAATATTAAAACAGAACTACAGGCAGGAAAACCAATAAAGCAGGCATTGGCTATTGCTTACTCTATTAAGAAAGGAAAGAAAAAATGAATTTAAGTAAATTATTAAATATTGTTTTACAACGTGTTGTCATTGAAGGCAAAAAGAAAACAGCTGAAGCAGCAGGGATAGCAGTATTATTACTTAGCAACTTTATTCCAGAAGATTTAGCTCGAGATATTATTACAGGTGCTGGCGCACTATGGGCAGCCTATAAACTGTATGATAAAGACTAAAATAGACGACCTTGAGTATTGGGATTTAAGAGATATAAAAATTTGTTATGTTAGCCCTATAAATGGTAACTACGATTTTTACGCAAAGTCGGAAGATATATTAGACGAAGCAATAATTGAATTCGAAAATGGTAATCTAATTTCACTAGATATGATATTCTTAAACGTGAACTGATGGAGAACATAACTAAAAATTTTATACTTCCGGAATTTATTTCGAAGGAAACATGGGATAAATATGGCCATAGAGCGTTATGGTTTATAGATGACCGTATAATACAAACATGTCAAAAGCTTAGAGACAACTTAGGTATACCTCTAACAATAAATAACTGGTATTACGGTGGTGATAGGCATGAGTCAGGATTACGTGTTGAGGGTATGAAAAACTATAGCCCTACTAGTCAACATGCTTTCGGTCGTGCTGTTGATATTATAAGTAAAGATATGTCGGCTGAAGAGATGAGACAGCATATATATGACAAAAGGCATGACTATCCGCACATAAAAGCAATTGAGCGTAATGTTTCGTGGTTGCACATAGATTGCAGGCATACAAATAGCAATAACTTTATGCTTTTTGATCCAAAATAAATTGTAAATAATATTTTATTGGAATATATTTAAAAAGAAGTTTTTGGCCCAGTAATAGTGATTGCGATTTAAATAGACTGGGCCATCAGATTGTTGTTAACACCTAAATAACATTTTCATGCCAAGTTTTTACAACAATTTACTGCATATTATTATAGATGTAAACTGCTTCTATTACAAAATATATATAATGTTTTTTATTTTTTACAAAACTATTATTATTTAGTTTTAATGTGTTTGCCGCCACAGTACCCAATTAAAAAAACAATTCAGAACATAAGTAACGTTATAAGAAAAAAAAATTGTGGCGGCTATTTTATAATTATAGCTAACTTATTGTAATTTTAAATTTTACCAAATTGTAACACCAGTTATAATGTAAATTCCTTCGTAAAATAGGGTTAGTAAATACAAATCATGCTAACCCAACTATTTGAACTTAATTATGTATAATTGCAGAACAACTAATTTACTTTTATAATTATATTTAAAGCATATTTTAAGGCAATGTTTTTTCCTGTTTCATTTAGCATTGCCTTATCAAATATAAATTATTTGGCTACATATATATTAGGTTTATCCCAAGGGATAGCATCTATTTCCGAAAACTCTTCTTCAAGTTTATTTTCTAAATCTATCTTTAATTTTGCATATTTATCAAAAGAACAAATTATGTTGTGAGTTCCTGTAAGATACATTTTTTCATTGTTGATTTCATATGTATAGCTATCATCGTACATATCACAAAATGGGCCAGTGCAAAATTTTTCAACTTTTACATCAATATAATACTCTGGTATACAATCTTCAAAAGTTTGCAATTCTGTACATTTTATTTTTGATGTCACAACAAACATAATTTGATAATGCATTTCATCGCTTTTGTATGCGTTTTTTACTAAGTTGTTAAAATCTTTTATT
>Ga0208543_1000123_pt1 | contig 26876 bp, 38 predicted proteins | sample DEB08_DNA_14_FD_185497 | JGI IMG/M metagenome (GOLD analysis project Ga0208543, IMG submission 185497) | Aqueous microbial communities from the Delaware River and Bay under freshwater to marine salinity gradient to study organic matter... | ecosystem: Environmental > Aquatic > Marine > Coastal ...
TAGTATCGTAGATAGCCATGCCAGCAGTCACACTACCTCCCGGCGAGTTAATATAAAGTGAGATATCTGCATCACTGTTTTCGCTTTCTAAGTATAGCAACTGTGCTACGATAAGATTAGCCATTTGATCGTGTACTTCTCCTTCTAAAAGGATAACACGATCACGTAGCAATCTACTGTAAATGTCATAACTACGCTCACCACGACTTGTTTGTTCTAAAACCATTGGTACTAATGATGCCATTTTTATTCCTCTATTAATTGATATTCAATTTCTGTACAGCCTTTGCGATCAGACCACCAATCGGGTTCATAATCTTCAACGCATTCTGCTTCAGCAATTCTTTCCCAGCAAAAGTCATCTTTTTCATCGTCACCGGTTGATCCTTCTAAAAGGTACTGTATAAGTTCTTCTTCGGTAACCTTTTCATTACCTTCCCAATCTTTTGTAGACGCACACATAGTTTTTTTAATAAAAACTCTATGCCATTCTTCTTGTACAAAATTTATTTCTGCCATGTTAACTCCTAAGTTATTTTTAATATAATACTATACTGATAAATCAAAGTCAAACAATTTGGATATTAGTTACCCGCTGTCTGTCTCTAATCCCCTCAACTATTTCTTTGGGTGACAAATATGTGTCTATAGTTGCTAATGGTATATTACCCGGTCTATTATATGGATGACTATATTCATATCTAGCATCGTAAAATTCTTTGTTTTCGTCATAGTGACGTTTATATAGTTTACGCATTTCTAACCAACTAGTCTGTGATGATTGAAAATAACGTATAACAAAGTCACTAGCATAATGTCTGAATGGTTTGTATGCTTCATCCGAGATATGATGATCATCATCAATTGACAAGTCTTGTAATGTTTTTCCGATCTCTACGTACAATAGATATACAGTTCCAAATATATAAAAATCTTCAAACTCGTTGTAATCTTCTAAATCTAATGTACGTGCTTCAGGACCTCGGGGCATGTCGTAATATGTAACTAAATGGGTCGGGAGCATTTTGCGTACAGTACCTTCTGCCATTGCTTCGCAACGATGCACTTCTAAATTTAGTTGACCTAATGCACGTTGAACTTTTTTAGGTGCACTCTGAAAGAACTCATGTGGCTCGTTCAGCATGCCGTGATAGACCTCAAATATATGATGCAGATAGTTTAACGTGTCTTGGTCTATTGTGTCGTATAATCTTTTTTCTATAAATCCGGGTTTGTATGTGTTAATAATGTCTATGCAATTATTAATAGCATTAATTGCTTTAATCTTTTCTATTTCCAACGTATCAAATCCATACATGCGTTCTGGATCGTCTATAGTATACTTTTTTATAGATTCATCTAATAGTGCGGCCCACTTTTGTGCAATGGGCGTTTCATAAATGCGAAAGTGCAATGTGAGTGGTTCATAATTTCCAGTGACACTGGAGTACTCTATCGATAGGTGTTTATACATAACTGTATTTAAGACTTAATCAGTCCAGGATTCTTTTTTGCCGCCGTCGTATGGTCTAGCATGACCTTCATCAACTAACATTTGACAAATACTTTTACCGTCTTCTGTAAAAGGTATGCCTAAAATTCTACCATATTTTCCTTTACCCAAAGATTGTACTTTGATTTTGCCTTTGCAAATTTCTTTAAGTCTGGCTTTGGCGGCTAATCCTAATTTCTTTTCTTCTTTGTTTCTAGTTCTGCTTTCTGGAGTATCGATGCCTGCTAATCTTACTCTTTGATTAGACATTAAAACGTTAAAGCCCAAATCAAACGTAACATCAATTGTATCACCATCAACAACTTTTTCTAACTTGCATTCGTAAATATAGGGTTCTACTTCTTTGTTTTGTATATTAATAGGTGTAGTGCCTATTCCAAATTCGTCATTTTTTTCTGCCATGTTTATTCCTATTTACGTTTTGATCTTCCAACTCCAGTTGTTGGTTCAGGTTTTTTAAAAATGTCAGTGACTTCTTTGCTTCCACCTTTAGTTATTTTCTTTGCTTGTTTCTTTATGTCACCTTTTGACATAATGGCGTCATCTTTTGTGTCACCTTCGTCCGGTTCAGCAATAACAGTTTTGGGCGCAGTGTTTGCTAACTTAAATGAAAATCCACCTTTAGTAGGATCAGTTGCACCTGACTTAGATTCTAATGTAATTTTACCTTCAAGTTTAGCAGGCCATTGCGTAGCAAATGACATAACTTTAGGACCTTTCTTTGTAGATACGTCAGCATACTGCTGTATAAAGTTCATGTCTAAAATTTCTAAAATAACACTTTGAAACTCTGGTAATGCGCCGCCCTCGTTGACTGCTTCCATTACTGCTTTCTTAACTACATAAGTTAATTTGCCGCCGTCACTAGATGGCGCTTTAAAATCTGTGCTTTCCCATAAACTAGCATATTTAGGCATATCTATAGGTGTCGATGTTTTGAATGCTTTTAAACTTTCGTTAACTTCAGCAATCGTACTGTCTTTCCAAGGTAGGTAAGGTACAAATTCTTTTGGCACTGCATCAGGTACGTATCGTGCCAAGATGTTCATAGCGTAGAATACTTGCGAAACTGTCTTAGGCGTTGGGAGAGGCGCATCTGATTGACATATATCAATAAACTTGATAGATGCCTCATAATCAGGATTCTCTTTTAGATGATCAGGAACTTTTAGTCCACTAATACTTGGCGGAGCTCCGCCGCCTTTTCCTTTACTTGAGATATTAATAGTGTGATTCGTAGTCTTATTTTGGATAGCCGCAAAACTGTCAGCAATGTTATTGTTAGCGGCACTTGGGAAGTTAATAGTTAAATCACTAACGGCCCCACCCAACCATTCTTCAAAACTTCTGCGTCTTGGAAAACGTGATGTACCTACAATCAATGCTAATACACCTAAATATTCACCTGCGTAATCGTGTATAGAAGAACGGACTTTAGCAGGAACATCTTCTGGTATAATCGGGTTTTTACCTTCTAAGATTTCGATAGCCATTTGTATAACAATTTTACCATACTCGGTAGAATTGAGTACTTCGTTATTGATAATTTCTGATCCTAATTCTCCTGCAGGAATATCTCTATCTGTAATTCCTATTTGTGAAGGCTTAAGTAGTGCAGTTTCTTTACCGACTTCTTCTGCTGAATCTGGAGTACCGACCGCGGCTTGACCTCCCAAATCTGCTGTCTTTAATAATTTACTGAGGGCAATTTCGTCACCGCTAGTCAAACGCATTTTTAATGTGCCTTTGAATTGGTCTTCGTCTTTTAATCCCTGAAATCTGTCTGCTTCTGCGGGGTCGGCTTTAACTTCTTCTCTGTCTACTGTATAGAAAGAGTCACCATTGCGGATCATGTCTATGAATTTTTCAAACCTAGACTGATATTTGTTTATTTGGCTAGCACTTAGAGTAACATCTTCAGCAATAAAAGATAAAGAGTCGATCAGGCTACGATAATTTGCATTCTCCATGCATATATTTATCGTACTTTAACACTTAGACAAAGTTTGGTATTGAAACCACTTTTTAATTCTGTGTGCTGTTTTTAAGTTTAAACCATGACGATCTAATTTTGTTTTATGCTTAAAGAAACTAGGTCCATGCGACATAATTGGTTCTTTTCCTTGGGCACATCTTTTTGGTCCGTCAATGTCCCATTGGTATTGATGTACCATTTCATGTGCTAGGGTATCGATAAACCACTGCCTACAAAACCATTTCTCGCTTAATAAAATTTCACAATTCGATCTGGTTTTATATTGTTTTGGATGCCAAGTTGTAGCCTGGCACAAACCCCAGTAAGTTCTTTTGTTTACAGTTTCAATAACAGGTCTAATTAGTCTACCTTGAAATAATGCAGTGTTTAGTACATTATATGTTTGGACAATTTCTTTTTGAGTTGGGCGAAATACAAACCTTTTTTGTTTGGTGATTGAAGGTAAGTCCTCGTTCATCCATTCCCTTAGTTGCCGTCTGGCTTCTTTGGGTTCCATTTTAGATTCTCCTTTCGGTTCTTGTAATAGAATAGTCTCTAAATTATTTATTCTACTACTTACTTAATCCTTTATCAAGTCACTTGGAAAAAGATGTTGGTTACTGCACACAGATAAATACTACGAACTCATAAAAAGGAGAAACAAATGAGCGAATCTGAAATTTTGGGACTAGCCGTCGTACTTGCATTTGTTGCATTTGCAGGATGGCACGTCTTTAAGGGTAAAAGCGAATCTTCAAGTGGTGGCGGATCTGCTCCAGCAGAACCAGTAGCACCTGTTGCTAAAAAAGCACCGGCTAAAAAGCCAGCCGCAAAAAAGACACCTGCTAAAAAACCTGCTAAGAAGCCCGCACCTAAAAAAGCACCTGTTAAAAAAGGTACAAAAAAATTAACTGTAGCCAAATAAGTAGGCTGCCAACATGATAGAGATTGGGTTTGATGTAATCAGTGACCTTAAATTAGAACCTAATGATAATTTTAATTGGGAAGGTAAACCTACAAGTTTGTACTGTCTATTAAGCGGAAACGTTAGTTCTAATTTGCATACACTAACACAAACTCTTGCTCATCTTAGTAAATTGTATCAAGGGGTATTTTTTGTTCCTGGCGAACTAGAATATAAAGGCGTTGATAATATTAATCAACGAACTCAGGAGTTACTTAGTATTTCTGAGCAAATTCCCAATGTAGCAATGCTACATCACAATGTTATTATTGTTGATGGCGTTGCTGTTATGGGTTCTTGTTGCTGGGAAACTGCACATGAGCCCGGGAAATCTATTTCTATTGATGATTTAAAATTTTATCAATATCGTTTAGATGATATGGGTTTCCTACATCAAACTATTGAAAAATTACAGCGCCACGGTGATGTTAGAAAGATTATTGTAATCACTAATGCTGTTCCAAATCCTAATTGTTATTTTGGTCAAGTGCCAGAATATTCACAATTACAGGCGCCAGTTGACACTATACTAAATTCAGACACAGAAGCAAAAGTTTCTCATTGGGTATATGGTTCATATGGAAAACCAGTAGAAGCAACTCTACTGGTACCGAGAAAGAATGATATACTTGCTCTTACAAATCCACTAACAGATAAATCTGACGTTAAAAACTACTACGCAAAAAGAATTTCTGTTTCAATTTAAGCCTCTGCTTCTACTTTAATTTGTAGCGGATATCCTCTAGACCTAGCGTCTAAGGTTACTTCAATACCTTTTTGTTCTGCAACTTCATAGGGTAATACGGCAACGATTGCACTCCCTTGATCATGGATATCAGTAGTAATTTGACTTGCAGTATCTGGGTTGTAACTAAAATACGAACATAATGATTCTACTACAAACTCCATAGTAGTCACTTCATCATTAATATAAATCACACGATATAATGGTGGCTCTTGTAGTGCGTAGTTTGGTTTAATCTTCTGTTCTGTATCAAATTCTGCGGACATGTATTACTCCTTGTATGACTTAATGAAAGTGCGGCCTTTTACAACCGCACTTAATTATTAAGTTTCTATTATATTATTTAGCAGATTTAATTGCAATCTTTCTGGGTAGTAATTCCTCAGGAATTTTGCGATGTAATTTAATAGATAGAATACCATCTTTCATTGCGGCTCCGTCTACTTCAACATGATCTGCTAAAGTAAATGAACGTGCAAATGATCTTGCACTGATGCCACGATGTAGATACTCAGGCTCTACTTTGTCCTCAGTCACATCTTTGGGTTGTTGCACACTGCTAACAGTGAGTTGGTTCTTTTCAATTTCGATTTCAATATCGTCTTGTTTAAACCCAGCAACAGCCAATTCGATTACATACGAATCTTCAGACTCTTTGATGATATTGTAGGGAGGATAATTCTCCTTGCCTGCAATAGATGCAATACGATTGAACTCGTCAAAGACTGAATCGAAACCGATGCCAAATTTGTGAATTGAAGGAATGTCTAAAGAATTTAGACGTAAGGTTGGAATATTGCTTGTCATGTTATTTCTCCTTTAATAAGCAAGATTAAATGTTGGTCCCTAATTAGGCGACCATGTGATAAGAAACCTATCTTAACACATATCTATTTATCATTTGTTTACAGTAGGTACGCAAAACCTAGGGGAGTATTATTGAGTCTTTACAATAAGTCCGTTGCCCTAGATGAACCTATCCTCTTTCATCTGTAAACAATATATGTTTATTATAAAACAATAGATATTTATTATATATGATCGAATTATAAAATTTCAAGTAAATTGGATAAAATTAATATTTTCTTTTGCGACTTAACAATTCTTTAGAAACACGTGTTTTTTCACGTTTCTTTGCCATCGCTTTTGCAACTTTTCTTTTTTGTGTTGGTTTTTCGTAATACTCTCTATCTCTAAGTTCTTGCATTAACCCTGAATTAGAAATTTTCTTTTTGAGTTTTCTTAGGGCTTGATCAACATTACCGTCAATGACTATTACTTTATTACCAAACACCCGTGGTGTTTGTTCTTTAGGTTTGCGTTGAAAGGTTTTCTTGTATTTTTGATTTCTGTTATAACTCATAAAAGACTTTTTGGCTGTAATGTCAATTCCTTATTGATATTTATCTCTGTGATTCCTTTTTTACGATATTTTACAGAATTAAACATATGAGGCATCAGCACACGTTCTACTTCGCTTTGTAATCCACGTGCCCCGATTTTTGAAGTCATACAGTTTATAACCATTTCTTCTATTGCGTCATCGTCAAACGACAAATCAATTTCGTCAATCTTAAACAAATGCTTGTATTGGTCAATAAAGTTATTTTTAACTCCGGTTAATACTTTGATTAATTCAGTTTTTGTTAGTTCTTCTACACATATATTAGTAGAAAATCTTCCAATAAATTCTGGTATCATTCCATATTTTATTAGGTCGTCTGGTTTTAAATCATCACAGTTTATTATGCTGTTTTCTTTTAATTCGGAACCAAATCCAATAGAAGTGCCAGTTGTTCTATTTTTAACAATAGTTTCTAGTCCTGAAAAGGCGCCCCCTGCAATAAACAATATATTGCTAGTATCTAATTCAATTAGGGGTTCCTGTGGGTGTTTACGTTTACCCATTTGCGGTATACGTGCAATAGTACCTTCAACCATCTTTAGAAGTGCTTGCTGAACGCCCTCTCCGCTTACGTCACGTGTTATAGACGTACTCTCACTCTTACGTGATATTTTATCTATTTCGTCTATAAAGATGATTCCTTGCTGTGCTAGTTCGGCATCGCCGCCTGCTTTTGATAGTAGCATACTCAGCATGTTTTCAACATCTTCTCCTACGTAACCTGCTTCTGTTAAGTTTGTAGCATCTGCTACAACAAAAGGTACATTAAGATATTTGGCTACTGATTTGGCTAACAAAGTTTTACCGCAACCAGTAGGTCCAATTAAGAGAACATTTGCTTTTTGTATTTGCAAATCCCCTTCTGGTGGATTGTATACCCTTTTGTAATGGTTTGCAATTGCAACACTAAGGACCATTTTTGCTTTGTGTTGGCCAACAACATATTTGTCAAGGTGACGTAAGATATTATAGGCGTCAATAGTTTTTGGCGCTTTCTTTTTTGTAGTTTTTTCAGTTTTTTCTTCGTCTATTAATTCCTGACACAGGACGACACAATCAGAACAAATTGCTACGTCTTCACCTACAATAAGTTTTGTTACCGCGTCTTTGTGATTGCCACAAAAAGAGCAGTTTTGATTTTTATTATCTGCCATTATAAAGTTCTTTTACTGTATTAGGGACAAGTTTTACTTGATAAAACCCTAAGTTGTATCTGCGACATGTCGTCCAGTTTGGTATATATTTCTGAGGATATAGGAACCGAGATATAATTCTCAACCCACCGATCATATACTTTTACCCCATTACTTTTACTTCTATATAACAGTGAGCGACTATCCCAACCGACACCATTCTTATAAAAAATGTTTTGTACACACGTATTTAGCAAGGTCGTAGTATGCAAACTAGTAATGGTTATTTCGATAAAGTCCGCATTAGACATGTGATTAGTTATCAATTTTATTAGTTGCTGGTCATCGAAATACAATATATCATTGTCACCAAAATTAAAATACAGGTTAGATTTTTGGGGAATTGCAAACAGACTTAACAATTCATGCAACGCATTAAGGTATTCTGGCTTCCAAGATAGTGTATAAGGAATCTGTAAATACATATTTCTGTTGCTGTCTAATACTATAGAGTATTCGTTGGCATCAACTCTTATTGCATCAGTAGGAAAATATTTTAGTGTATTGTTTACTAAACGATCACCGTCGATTAATGATCGCCTGTAATAGTCTATTTGTGTTTTGATGTTTTTACCGTTAAACTGTTGAATGTTGTCTGACTTGCTTAGTAAAAAATTTTTTAAGACAGAACTTGCAACAGTAACGTCCATTTCTAATTTCCATATTCCGTTTGTTTCTTCTTGCGAAATAATGGTGTAATCAGTTATGTAACCTGCACTATAACTTAAGATTTGGTTGTGAGTCAATTCTCTATCAACCACAAATCTTTCAGTATCAATAATAATGCCTATTTCATGGTCTATTGCTTTTTTAAATGCTTGTTGCTGGGCTAATTCAAAAGAACTAGCCTCCCCAGTAACTACTAGTGCATGTACTGGGAAGGCTACAAGAATGAAAACTACCCCTAGTATAGTTCTCATTGTACACTCCTATCGAAAAAGAGGCGCTAATTGATTTGTAATGCTTTCTGCTCTATCTTTACTCCAAATAGCAGTTACTTGTAGTAATTGATCATCTTTTTGATCTACTTCAAATACAATGCCCCTCTGAACAGTTTGAGACGATCCTCTGACTTGTGTCTGTAAATTACGTACAGTGTCATTAACATTAGAACGTACAGCAAAGTTCATGTTTGGTGTACTAGAATCAACAGTAGGTGAGGGTACTTCAGCAGAAGTTACTCCAATTACAGATCGTACATTGAATCCTCCACCTGTTTGTGTACCGGTACCTGCAATAGGGTTTCGATACGTATCATCTGCTTTTTCAACGTTTTGCACCATAAGGTCAACTACTCGTTCAGTAGTAATTTCTTCGTTGATAAACCTAGAAATCAAACCTTGTGCTTCCATTTGACCAACCTGAAACGCATTGAAGCCGTCAAAGTTGCTTCCACCATTAGATGGCACAGTTACAGTTGCTTCAATATCTGTGATAACAGATTCTTCGCATGATAGACCCATTGAAGGGAACCAATCTCTATCAATGCACTCCCAGTTGACTCGGATACCGTCGTCTTCAAAATAGGTACTTAGTTTCTGTCTGGTAATTGCAGTAGTTTTTGGAACATCCACACTGTCTGCATTTTTACCCCCGAATAGTGAACAACCGGTCATCACAGTAGAGGCTGCAACTAGGGTGATCACAGTTTTCATTACTCGCTTCATATTTCCTCCTAACAGGATAAATTAATTACTACTGTATTAGTATATAAAGATATGAAAAAAGAGTCAAGTAATTTTGGGTAAAATTTACCCGTTTTGTGCGGTTTGTTGAGATAAAAGATATTCTTCGATTTCAGCCTTTTCCTTTTCGGATAAAAGGTCCAAATCATATTCGCCCGTCTCTATTTTTGCAACTAGGTATTTGATATATTCTTCATCAAAGATATACGTTTGTGTATTTTCTTTGTTGATCTCCATCCACTTATGGCCTTCAAATTTATAGACACGATTTGGCATTTGATCAACTCTTACAAAGATATCACCTTTTGTTGCTAATTTAGGAAACTCTGTTCCAAATCCAGTACTGATTCCTTCGTCATCGTCAATCTTTAAAAACAAATCTGGATGCTGTGTTTTTAATGCATCTTTATGTATTTGTTTACCTTCTAAGTCAATGATATAATCAGAACCTAAAACCTTTTGATAGGTTTTACCATCAGTTGGTAATTTACCATCTGACGGTAATAGTGAATCGGCTGTTAAGTCAAGCACTTCAACGTTTACTTCTGGTTCAGGCTCGGGTTCCGGCTCACTCACCAAGATATTTTCATCCGAGACTTCTTCCTCTGCTGAAATTTTTGGAGGGTTTTCAGCGTACCAATCTTCAAATGCTTTTCTAGTTTCGTCTATCTTATCTTGTAATGCACTAAAATCTAGTTCAGGGTCTCTTAGTTGTTCATCTTCTTCAAGTTTTTCATGGATAGCCATATTATATGGTTGTTTTGGGCTTGCACTTTCCATCATTGCGGTAGCCGCATCGTCTACAGCACTGGGTAGATCATTTGCATTTGATTTAGGTTCAGGCTTTCCCAGGCCGTCGGGCCCTTCTGGATCATCTTCTGGCTTGAATGTGAATCCAAATTTCTTTCTATGAAATTCAAATGTGTATTGTGATGCAATCAACAACAATACAGCAAGAGGGTCAAACACAAAGATAATTACAATAATAACCCATCTAACCGCTTCTTCTAATAAATTGTTGTCTGCTTCTTCCCCATAAATAAATTCTGCGATATATTTTACAGGACCGACTTCTGCCTCTAACATACGGTATTGAGATTCTAATACTGCCTTTTCCTCACGTACTGTACCCATTTGGTTTTGTTCGGTTTGTACTAAACTTTCTAATTCATCAATACGTTGATCAACGTCATCTGTTTTATTAGTAGTGTCTGCACGTAATTCATCAATGCGTGTAACCAAACGATTGACTTGTGTTGCATATCTTTCATCAATATCACTTAGATTGGTGTTTAGTGTGTTATTGATATTTCTAATCTCACGTTGAGCAGAACTTGCAACACTAAGTTCTTGGTCTTCAATAGACTTGACTCTGACATCATATGTTTCGTTGGCTGCCGTAACTGCATTAGTATACAACTGTGTTTGATTATTAAGCAATCCACCTGTATTATATTTTTCTGCGGCTTCAAGTGCCTGTTCACGTTGTCTGACTGCGGCTTCTAAATCTTGTGTTTTTCTATTGCCGGCTTGTTCTAACCTTGTATTTTGTTGGGCAATTTGTTCTTGTGCTAATTCACGTTCTCTTTCTTTATCTGTATCAATTCTAGCATATAAATCGTTTAACTCGTTTTGTGTGCTAGTTAAAATAGAGTCAACTCTAAAGTCTCCTCCACCGTTAAGTAAACGATCCAATTCTTCATTCCAACGATCTACCCTAGATTGACTACGTGCTAAGTTTTCTTCTAGTGTTTGAATTTGAGCGGTTTGTTCAGTACTCATACTAGTTTGTTCAATGTGGGCTTTAGATAAGAATCCAAAAATACCCATACTAGTAATAAACATTAGTATTAAAACTGCTATACTAAGGTAGCCTTTTAACCACCATTTGGCTTGTTCCCAATATCTATGTAGCCACACTGCTGTAACTAGTTTTGCTGTTTCTAACACGCCGCCCATGATAATAATTGGTATAACGGCCGCGGCGAATATTGCGGCAAGACCTGATACTGAATAATATATGGCAACCGCACTGATAGTCAGTGCCGTCAACATTGTTAAATATGCTAAAAACATTAGGGTGTACCTTTCCTTTTATATAATTTCATACTAGTATTTAGTGTATAACATGGCCCTAAAGTCTACTATTTAAATAAATCAGGAAACAAATGCCCATATGTCTTAATAAACTCGTTATATTCCATAACAAGTTTGCGTGGGATGCCTGGACCTTGTTTAGTTTGATAAAACACAAACGGTCTAATTCCCCCGTCATAGTCTCGCATTTTAACTTCGACTACTTCAAGGGAATCACCGTCTGCAAATGAGTATTTCGACCCTACTAGATTTTTTGGAACCTTACGTTGCCACTCTTCGGGCCATTCTACATTACTCATCTGTTTTGTTTGCTGGCTCCCAATTGATTGGAGCACTCAACTCTAAATCTAAATCGTAAGTGACATCGTAGCCGCCCTTTCGCTCCGTCCACATGTCCTCTCTGTCAAACTCCCAATCGAAATCTTCAGCATCATCTATAACTTCTTCAACCAGCGTATTGCCTTCCATAATAGAATCATAAACTTGATTAATTTCTTGTTCATTCTTTTCCGGATAAACACTTTTTAGAAGTTCTTTGCTCAGTTCAACTGAATATCGTAATTCAACTTGGTGCCATTCGCTTTTAATAATTCTTGCCATAAATTAAAACCCTGAAGTCATGTGTACATAACTGTCTTTGCATTCTGATAATTCTTCGCCACAGACACAAAACTTTTCTTCTTCAATTGTAGGAGCTCCTACAATATCTCTAACTTGATCTTCAGTTAATGGTTTGCGAATACTCAAACTGTTTAATTCTTTCATTACATCCATAATTTTCTCCTATTTGTCGTCCCTAAATCTTACAAATCTAGGGAACCTTAAACTATATGTACCATCTTGGTTCTGAGTGATTACATCGCAAAGTACCTCAGCAGTACGGCCTATAATACTATTTTGATCAGTCCAGTAACTATTACGATCTGCATCGCTAAAACCAGACCCAACATTAACACTAATATGTTTTCCGTCATCAACGCCCTCACATACTAATGCACCCAAACGTCCTTTGTTTCTGCCAGTACCTTCTTCTAGTCTTACTACTTCTAAGTCAACTGTAATCGTAGGCTTCCACTTCATCCAATGTACATTTCTGCTACATTCATAGGGTGCCTCTAGTTCCTTAATCATAATACCTTCAAAGCCTGCTGAGACTTGGGTATTTGCATATGATTGCAATTGCTTTTGTCCTTCATCTGTATCTAAATCTACAATGATGTGAGGTAGCAACTCTACGTTGGGCAATTGCTGAACTAGAGGTCTTATGTTCTCTAAGACTTCTACTCTTTTTCTAAGTTGGGCGTTACAATGACCCATACTAAATTCATTAAGTGGCATGATATCAAAAATATTAAAAACTGAATCAGTAGCCTGCACGTTTTCTTTTCTACGTGCTTGTCTCATAAGTTCTTGGAAGGTATTACCAATCACTTCACCGTCTAATACATAACCTTTTTTAATGTTGCTACCTAATAGTGGACCCATTAATGAACAAAGTTTTTTTGCATTTTCTGCAATCTGTTCTTCAATGTGTGTAAAGTTTTCAAACACTTTACCATTACGTGAATAACAAGTTACAACGGGTGTCGGTGTTGAAGTGTCAACAGTCATAATAACACGCACACCATCTAGTTTTGGCTCAATGCGTTTTTTACCTGCCATTTCAGGTCTGTTTTCTGAATTGGTTGCAAGTTGACATTTAAATACTGGCACAACATAATCTGTGCCCTTAAGAATTTTATTCAGTGTGGTTACTGAAATACCTGCTCGTAAATCTCTACGAATAACAGGCGCACAAAATAGATTCCATTCTGCATCATTGAATCTAACAGCCATTTCTTCGATTGCTTCTTGCGCCGCATTACCAGTCAATTCTCTGTTGGCTAGTAGTGCTAACAATGCTTTAAAGTCTGTCCAGGGATTTTCTTCTGCAAAACAATTGTCTTCGATTTCAGTTGGTCTATGAACAGACACGGTGCGTTGCCCTGTATCTTCATCTACAATAATTTCTGAGGTAGTAGATGTTTTATTAGGGACTTGACGTACACCAAAAGTTACGTATGTGTTGTAGCAAAGAGTAGCCAGTTCTAAAAACGTTGCGGCTTCTGCATTGCCCTGCTGTGCGGCTTCTAGTGTATTACGCAACACATCTTCTTTGTGAAGCCTAGAATCGCTTTCTTGTAACGATAAGATTATTCTTGCAGACATACTAACTCCTAATGTAAAACATTATTATACAAAATAACAGAGGTAATGTCAAGCCTCAGGCGTATAATTTTGGATCCATAAAATCATAGCATCAAATCCTTCTTGTAGTTTTCCAACCCCCCACATTATTTCACGTTCTACGGCTCCGGAGCCGCCGTCTATAAATGCAAAAGTTAGATATCCAAAGACAAATCCGACCATTAAATAAAACAATGCCTTCACACTTCCTCCACTGTTATGGGACCACTAAAGTAACATTCCATGTCAGCAGAGTCCCAACCATTATCAAAAAACCAACCAGAACCTTCTTCCATAACTTCTTCTTCAAAGGCTTCTAGTTCCTCATCAGATTTAGAAGTTACGCCTGAGAAGTCCCAGTCGTCCCAACATCCGTCCCAAGATTCGATAAATTCGTTTTCTTGGAATTCATTTGGGTGCAATACATCTTCCCAATCTTCAGATTGAGCATCCATTAACTGGTCTACTTCTTCCTGATCTTGGGGAGTAATTTCCCAAGTACCAGAACGCCAACCTGTTTCGTATTTGATACTATCACCGGTTTGACCTTCATAGTCTTTAAATTCTTCGATTTCAACATAAGACTTTTTCCACTTATTAGTGATAGAATAAGTTTTGCCAATTTCTACTTGTACTGTCATTTTTTCTCCTTATTGGATTAATAAGCCCAAATATTTAATGAATACCTTGTGCCGTCTATCACTGGCTTAACTTCATGTGGATACATAAAGTTGCTAGGAAAGATTGCACAATCACCCTTTTTAAGTAATACATCTTTGTCCAAGACTAATGTATTACCACCAATAAACTCATCATTCAGTAAGGCTATCATTGTTAGTACAGGATGCTCTCTGTCAATACCATGATCAATGTGACTTCTCATGCCCACGCCTTCTGTATATTTGTTAATTCTAATAGAATCCCATTGACTAATCAATTGAATTGGGTTATTTTTTGGACCAAATAACAAACTGTATTTTCCAAACACACTTATTAATTTGGGAGATATTTTGCTTTCCAATAGAGGATCGGCATCACAAACTAATATATCGTCAATTTCTTCTACTGACCCAGCCTTTGTATTAGTAGTGTGCCATTTATGCTGGCGCCACGTGTAACCGTGGGCCTTGTTAACAATATCATCACACTCTTGTGAAGTAAAAAGATTGGTGACAAAAACGTAATCACTAAGATTCATGTTTAGGACCGGTATCAACTTTTACTCTATTAAATTGAGTTTGTGTACCGTCATCGGAAACACGATGTTGTTTTACAGTACCTCTAATTTTAATAGACAAACCGGGTTTAGGGTTGATATTAGCACTTGCAAAGTATAAAACTTCCTCATTGGGAGTAACGCAAGTGGTATAGTAAACACCCCATTTTTGCGAATAAACAGATTTAAGAACCTCTACAGTAAGGTCCATTCTTTCACCGATCTTACCAAGTGTTTTGTTATTATTAAGACTTCGGATCCTGCGATTCTGTGCATCACGTACAATAGCCTTAGCATAAACACCAGGAAGACTTGCAATAACAGCAAGATCATACGTGGTGTCGATACGCTCCTTTTGTGCAACCTCTCCGGCGCTTTTATCAAACTCTGACATATACTCACCAGAGATCATTTTGAAAACTAAACCTTGAAAGTATTGGCGAACTTTAGCACCATCGTGCTTATCTCTGAGTGCTAAACGGGCATGTGGCTCCCCAAGATACCGAAGCATTAACTGCCTATTGGTTATGGTTTCTTTACCATTGTCCCAATGATTTTTGTTAAGATAACGACCATTGATACGCTGGGCTTTGGCGGCCGCCGCCCAAACATCATTTGCAGAAAAATCGAAAGGTGTAAACTTAGCCATTTGTTAGTCCCACTGCTTAAAGTTTTGCATTGACTCGTTAAACTCAAACCCTGCCATGTATGCTTCAATCTCGGCAGGGGTCATGTCTTTTTCTTTGACTTGCTCACCATTGCCTGTACCTTCGGGCCAGTAGTGAGGAAATTGACCTCGCTGATAATAACTGTCAGCACTGCCCCTATCAAAAGGGCTACCGTGAAAACTTGGGTAACGAATGCCGTTGTACTCGGTTGTTTTTTGGCTATCATCTAAATACATCCTACATGCTCCAGTAAGTTTCAGTTAATGGATCACAACAACCGCCAACTTGACTTAGTGGCAGGGTAACAGTGATTTCTTTACCAGTACCTGGTGCTCTACCAGTTCTAGTGACCATAGGCTCAACATACTCGTCAACATGAACGATTTCATAACTAGATGCAAATTGCTTGTGCATACGCTTGAACTGAGGTTCAGTAGCATCACGGTATGCGTTGTACATCGGCGCATGATAGTCAGGCTTGCCTTGTGCAAGACACTCATCTACCTGATCAAAAGCCTTTTGATAGTACTTAACAGTACGGGTGATACCTGCTTTAGCGGCACTTGCAGTTTTGTAAACGGTAGACTGCCATGAACGTCTGTTGGGCTCTCTGTGAATACCGTTGTTTGTTGTGTCAATGATATAATACATAAAATTTCCTCTCTGTGTCAATATGTATATATTATCTCACCATTCTACCCAAATGTCAAGCCTTTTTTGCATGTTTTTTTAACTTTTTTGCCGTTAAAAATCAATCACTTATCCTTTTTTGGGTCAAATTTTGAGTCAACAAGACGCAATTTTGGCTTCATTCTGATGATTTTTTCTGCTTCCCTTAGTCCTTTTATACCCGTTTCCTTTTGCTTTGGTTTAGGAACATATGCGTCATTAGCAGACAAGTCTGGTCTTGATAACGTAGCAATCTCTTTGGCTAAAAGTTCCATCATAAATCTGACATCTTCTTTGTCATGCTGAGGAATTTCTTGCATCCATTTAGCAACAGCATCAAAGCCGTCGTTATGGAGAAGTTGCCCAATCCATGCTAGATTACCTTTATATCTACCTTCGTTTAATATGCTCATTGTTCTATCTTACTTCTTTTGTTAGTTAATGTCAAGCCTAGTCCGAGAATACAGGATCATATTGATCGTGGACTCCAGTCCACCAGTACTTTAAAATATTTTCTGCTGGCTTGCCTCTAATAGATTGTGAAATTTCTGGAAATCCTTCTCTAACTGAGGGGATATCTTTTTCTTGTGATGCACGTTGCAATGACGGCGTCAGCCAATAACTACAACTAGGTTGAATTCCTGCAATAGTCCAAGATGTTTGTAGACTAATTGCTTGCAATACCCCTTCATAAAAAACTGCTTGCCTAGAAAAGTCAATTGCTTCTCTAGTAACAGGAAGTTGAACACATTTTGGATCGGAATATCCTTCAATAGTTCCCGGAGTACAAAATCCATCTTCCATCCAACCGCGATAGGGAAAAAACTCTGTGCTTTGTGACACGATTTGAAAGACTACAGGCACATCTTGTGATGTAGAATAACTGCCTTTGGGTTTCTGACCGTCGTGACCAAAGAAATTATTATAAGACCTCTCCATATCTTCTAATAATCTGTCTCTAATGAGTTCTACGGTCATTGATTTGTTTTCTTCTGCGTCTCTGATAAACCCACCAAACGACTTTTGAATAATGTCTACTTTTTCTAACACACGCCAATCATTCCAAATGGGTCCGTCACCTATCCAAATTTCTCCGCTAAATTTTGACCTGATAACATCAATAGCCTCTGATACTCTTGTCATCCAGTGATCACGCAATTCAACTTGTGCTTGCGAATCATTAGGTATTTCACCATCTACTCCACAAAAGCATATCCACATTGCACTCCAATCAACAGAAAGGGCATCGATCCCGATTTGTTCTCCCCACTCTGCTGTTTCTAACATTAAGTTTTCATGTGCATCCCACATTCTATCAATTAATGCATGATCTACTCTTGCGCCTTGACTGAAAGGAAACAACCAGCGATCATACTTATCCAATGGCATAAATTGCCAAACGTAGTGAACCTCAACTCCATAGTCATGGGCTGTTTTGACAATGTATTCGATAGTTTTTTTGGATATGTGCCACCAAGCATCTTCTAATACCCAAAGATCAGCATTAGCATTTTCCCAATAACCGAAATTATAGATAGTAAGTGAATTTGCCCCGGTTTCTGCAAGTTCCATTATAGTCATACGATAATGTAATTTAACATATTCTTCTTTTGTACAATTCTCTGCCCAAGACGAACTGTGACGAGAATAATTGTCGTATACCCATTCTAAACTAAAATCTTTTAACCCCATGTCTCGTAACCAATGATTAGGTAACGTGTTGCTGGGATAAGGTATGTCCAGTGGACCCATATATCTTTCTGGGAATGCAGTAGAGTGTGGAGTAGTGCATGAACCTTCTGTATACGGATCATCAACATCTACGTATACAGATGCAACTGCTTGTCCATTACCGTCACAAGTTAAACGAAATTGGTATTGTTTTTCTTGCGTAACTTTAAATTCTTCAGTACCTGATGTATCTTTACTTCCTTGCCAATCTACATTGGCAGTACAGGATGTAGCATCAGTTGTAGCCCATGTAAGGGTGACATATTCATTAACTTTGGCAGACGTTGGTGTTACAGTAAATGAAGTAATTTGAGGCGCCGGCGTATTATTGGAACTACTGCTTCCGCTTCCACCGCCAGTGCTGGCTCCTACAACAGCCGCACCTACGTTAGTGCTTCCACCGCCCCCGCCGCATGCGGCTAATACGCAACTGCAACATATGATAATAAGATACTTTTGTATCAGAGGAAATGTGTTAGTAACCATGTGTGTCCCTGTGTGTAATAGTTTATAACTCTATTATATTACACAACTACAAAGGAAAAGTCAAGCCTATTTTGCCCAAAAATATGCCCAGAAATCTGGGCATATTGATTTGTTTCTAAAGGACTGATCTATTAGCCGATTGATGCCAAAGAATGCACAATGATGAACAAACTTGTTGCGCCTAATGCTACCATACTAACATTTTCGCAAAACTGTCCATCGCACCTCTCAAGCCAACTAATCAAACCGTTTACTTTGCCTCTTGTGAGGTTTATAATTGCGTTCATAAGTCTCCGTGTGTCTATCTGTTTGCAAGGATTTGTGATTGTATTTTTGGTATTTTAAATTACGTAAAATATACTCACATTGTAGGACCCTCCTACAATGACTATTTATTCCTTATATACAAAAGTGTTACTTTTTATATAGAGTGTTACGGATGTTACTTTCGTACTCGACCCAATATTCTACTCTTTGGTTGTTTGCAACTAGTCTGGACCAAATATTCCTTTTAAGTTTACTGAGAGATTCAGTTGTAGGATATGTTTGTTGAAAATTATGCATTTGTTGCACGACAAAATCTTTACGTTGTTCATAGGGCAATGAATCATAACTATGGTCAATTATATCATCAAAAACATCAAATCCCAAATCACGTACAAGTTGTACGGTTCCGGGTGATGCGTGCCAAAGGGGTATTTGGTGCCATGCAAATGCTTTAAAAGTTTTTTCACTCAAATTGATAGGTTGACTATCTAGCTCCATTGTTTCACAAACAACGTTTACGGCATTCGTATAAAATATATGATGCCCGTCTGTGTGAACCATAATATCATCGGTGGCAGTTTTACCATCTACATACACCGGCCATTCATACGGAGAAAATAATTCTTCATAATTAACAATTTCTTCTAATTGTGTTGTTTGGTTGGATTCCGAATCTGATGACAAATTAGAATCTAAGGAATCTTTTGGATTAGCAATTATTATAGGTTTTCTTGTAATGAACGATGCTACATTGTCAATAATGGATCCGCAAGATGCCCTAAGAATCTCAGGATAAAATCCTGCATCAAACAAACTTTTTACAAATAAAACTCTTGCTTTAGACGGTCTTCTGGCTAAGGCAATAAAATGTTTTTCATATTGAATCTTAAACCAGTCTATATTTTTTTGTTGTAAGTCAGTATACCAGTCGTTGAGAATGATACATGTTGTAGGGTGAAAATCTATCTGTGCATATTTGCTTTCTGCCGGGTCAAATATTGAATTAGACTCAATAACAATTTTTTTAAATTTTTTAGACCAATCTTTTAAGACATTGTTTATACTTACATGGGGCATAAACCATTCGTCTCTAGCATCAATGATTAAAGTCCAGTCTGATAAATTAGAAACTCCCCATTCTCTTAACAAGGATTCAAAGACTTTTTTAATTGTAATTTGATCAACTGGAGCGTGATATAATCCCCCTGTTTTTACTGGTTGGATTAAAGTAAGATAATTGACGAGGAAAACTTTCTTTTTTGAATTTAGTGCGTATCCAGGTGCTCTATATGTAAACTCTCCCAGCAAGTCAGTTATCATATTTGTACTCTTGGGCATCTAAGTAGTCACGTAAAGTGCCATATATAGTCATCATCATTGCTGTTTGATGGTCGAATACTTTTATGTAGGGTTCTCTGTTTTCGCCATTTACTCGGTATACACCAAGATAATATGGACATTTAATTTTTTTAATTAATTCTGATACAAATGCCTCGGGCGCAATAATTTTTCTGCGTTTAGTTTTCTTATCAGATTCTAGTCCTAATGGAAAATTCCAAGAGGATATATTGGCTTCAGTAAACGCTTTAAGTCCTACATCCGATAATCGAAGACCTTGGCCACCCCTACCTGTCAACCACCAATCAAAAACTACATTACCAATTGGAACTGAATGCCACTTACATCTAGGTAGTTCTTTTAGTACTGCTTGTGTAATTTCTTCTTTTGATCTAGGAGACATCATCGGGATATACTGTGCGTCCCGAACTCATAAAGACAACTGTAAATTTATCCGTTTTAAATTGTGCATTTAATTTACGACACAAATTTCTAGCGTGACCTGGATTTGAAAAACTAGTCTTTTTGTATTTAGGAGCCGCATCGTTTGCTAGATAATGAGAGGACTTTAGGTTGATAGGTTGGTCATTATAGAACACTGCCCAAATACCTGCGGCTTCTATAATTTGATCACACTTGTAGGTGTCTTTATCGACAAACTCAAGTATTACTGACGGTTGGGTTCTACTCACTTAAAACCGCCCCCTTTAACCTGTACTGTAATAACTTCTTCATTCTTTTTATCTTCCTTCGATAACTCATGCAAGTCTGCTAACAACTTGCTGATATCGTCACGCAACCCTCGGGCCTCGCCAATTGGCAAGACAATGCTCGTAGTCTGCTTACCTTCTATTGCTGACATTTTATCAATAAACGATTTGATATGTAGCATTATATCTATATATTTATCTGAATTTTTGCTTCTTCTTTGGTTTTATATGGACCTAAATACGGATAACGTTGAATAAAAATATACTTAGGACAGAACATTACTTGGTTTACACCGTTATGTTCTACTACAAACCAACCTGCCGCATGGAAACATTTGCTTTTTCTAGTTTTTGTAAAAACATGTAATCCTCGTTTAACGTCAAAAACTGAATTGTAAGTTCTTGCTGTTGTAGGATATTCAGGATAAGGAACTGCTACTTCTGTTTTAGATTTTTCTTGTGATAAGAATTTGATTTTGGTTTTCTTTTCAATTTCTTTGGTGTTTGTAAATTGATAAAAACTACCTTGCAATTCTACACCAAATCCTGCGTGGTTAGCACAGACGTTTCCTACTTTCTTTTCGCCGTCAGTTAAAATCCAAAACTGACCGTCATTGACGGGTTTAGCATAAAGTTCTACTTCTAATATCATTTGATCTCCTGTAATCATAGTTCTTCCCAATAAAACAATTGAACAAGTCTTCCTGTTTCGTCAGTGTCTCCAAACGTGGGTCCTGGAGCATGAAACATATCAGCCCTGTATACAATTAATCTATTGTATACAAAATAAGATACCAATTCTTTTTGCCATTGATTTGGGTCATCAGATCCAAAATTCAAAATACTTTTGATATCTTGTTTGTCTGTGAGGTACGACTTATTTAACATTGTGTTTTTATAAAAAATCGTGCCTTCAATTTCTTGTGTAGTAGGAGTAAGATAAAGTACTCCTGCCCACTTGTTTTTATCGTTTATTGTTTGCCCGTCTGCATGAATCTTATGTGGAGATTCTTTGTCAGTTGTCTTACTTAAACGAAACTTAGCATGTTCAAGGGATTGCAAGGGTATAACATTTTTCCCTGTAAACTTTGCTATAGTTGATTCTAAATTATATTTAGGCCCGGGCAAACATTTTGCAGTAGTCATTTTTCCTTGCCAAGGAGCATTGCCGTTTGGAAATCCCTCACTTACTTGTTCTGGATGCCAACCTAATGCACCATTAATAACGCGGTTTCTTATTTCATCTGGGTTTTCCCAAAAATCGTCAATAAAGAAAAATGCGTTAGCCATCAACTAAACTGCCTTTGTATGGTGTATTTAGCCATTTGCCGTAACTGTCTGCTTGATCACTAATTCTATTAAGTTCATACTTGCCACAAAAACGCATAAAATGTACACCTACTTGAGGTATGTCATTGTTAGTACGCAGACCTGTTTTGATATGATTATCGACTTGATCCTTGACAGCATCGGGCTGGGCATTAAGATCAATCAATGTGCGATTACGTTCATAGTCATCACGTACTCTATGCTCTACACCGTCATGGTCAACCCAGCGTTGCAACATAATGTTGTTCCAATTAAAACCGCCTTTCTCTTTGTCTTCCCACGCTTCTAGCAAACCTGTTTTGTTTTTTGTTCCCTTCTTGCGTACACCGGGATATGCACTGAATACGTTGTCAGTAGCGTCACCTCGCATACACTTTTCAAACAGCAAATATGCAGGGTCTTCCAACAGTTTGACTTCACCTGTCTTTTTGTCTTTGATAGGACGATCCTTATCGTCAAAGTATCCATCAATAGTAATAAACTGATTAGATACACCATTGTACTGATGTACGTTAGTTGCAAGTAACTGTAAATAGTCAGTGTCAGATGAGCAAATAATATGATCATCCTTAGGATGCAATGAAATGAACCTAGCAATCAAGTCATCTGCTTCTGCTTGAGGATCACGCAACACACTACAGTTAGTCTTTTCTTTAAGATACGTAGTAAAAGTTTCATATGTCTCCCAGAACATTTTATTTTCTTCTAGTTCTGCTTCAGTCATTGCTTGTTCGTTGAGTTTACGATTGGCTTTGTAAGGTGTGTAAAAGTCTTTACGCCAACTGCGACCCTCTAAACAAAACACAACGTGATCGATACCAAAACGTCTTACTGCTGAATTGACTGACCCAAACATCAAATGCAACGCCATACCGATCTTTTCCCACGTGTCACTACTGCGACTGGCAACGTGACGGGCACGGAAAAACGTGTTAGCAGTGTCAATTAGTGCGTATCTCATGTAGACTCCATAATTATTTATCAAATAATATGACACTATTATACGCAAAATATACGTATATAGCAAGCCTTTTGTGAAACTTTGGGTAAATTAATCTATAATTGACGTAGTATCGTCTGGTGGTTGGGGAACAAATTGTTGTACCGGATCAATCGTTGCCGGAGCAACATACCCTTCTGCTTGGGCAACTTCTTTGTTATCAAAGTATTTTAGCATTTCATCTACAAGGAACTTGCGATTCTCTGCTATAGATAAGTCTAGTCTGCGTTCATTAATTAGGGTAGTCTGATGATCTTTCCAAGCATCAAATGCTTTTTGGGACACGGTTTCCATAAGTTCTTTGCCTTGTGGTCCTGGCAACGGCGGAACCTTCATTGCTGGAAGGTCTTTTTGATATTTTTTGCAAAAAACTGTATCGATCATGTTATTTGTATTTAATAGTCCGTCGTGCATTAACTTACCTCGGTAAACCCATCACCTAAATCTTTTGATTGTACTACTCTCATTTCTGCTCCGGTGATAGGATCTCTATTTTCAGGATCTGCTTGATCCTGTTCATAAACTTCTAGTGCAATATTTCTACACACAGTTTGGAACCAACGCTCAACAATCTCGTTGTCAGTATCGTCGGCTTTCATTTTATAGCCTGCTTTAACTAGATTTAACAAGAACTTATCGTTCCAGTCTAAATCAAAAGAACCGTTACCTACATTACTAGGGTCTACATCAACTCGCATAATTGCAACATAGGGTTCGTTGTTTTTTGTTGCCTGTTCTTTAGGAGTTAACTTTTTCTGTTTTGGTTGTGTTTTAGGCGGTTCCTTCTTTTTGAATATATTCTTTATGCCTTCAAACATTATTTTCCTCTTTTATGTATGTATCATACAATTTGATGCTGGCTAAATTTTTTGCTTTAGACTCGCACATAATGTCGGCCCACTCGTTGTGTGACACAGCCCACTGATTGACAGCATCGTTCCAATAGAAGTCAGAATGGGCACGTAGTTTTTGCTTTTTGTGTCCTGATTCTAACAGCATATTAAGATCAGGAGTGACAGTAGTATCGTGGTCAACAAGATAATCCTCACGTGATACAGAGTAATGCATAGCAGGACGTACACCACGCCAACTGTCTATCACACGTTTGATTCTGTCGTCCTGTGGCTGGATGTATTCGCCTTCCTTGACCCAGTGATGATGTATGTCTAGCACCAGAGCGAGATCGTCCACGAGTTCGAGGCTTGCGTCAAGTCCCCATGACATTTCATCATTTTCGATTGTGATTGTGTTGCGTGCCTCGGGGGTAAGTCTGCCGAGAACGTCTTTGATACCTTGGGGACCATTACGTCCTGAGATGTGTACATTGATTTTGAAGTCCTGAAACTGCTTGCCGTAGCCCATTGCCCGTGCCATATCCACATGATACTCAAACTCCTTAATACTATTATTTACTATATTAGGGTTATCTGATGCAAGAACAGTAAATTGACCCGGGTGAAACGACAAACGTACATCGTTAGCACGTGCAAAGTCACCGATAGGTGCAAATAGGCGCTCCATTTCGTTGCGAACATCGGGTAACTTGTAAAAGTACGCCCAGTCATCGTGTGTGTAACCTGTCATCATGTCACTAGTAAGACGTACCATACGTAGTGCAGGGGGCAGTGTAGCCACTTGTTTAACTAGATTAAATGTGTTAGTAATGTTTTTAGTCATTACTTCCAGCATTTTATCTTCTGCTTTGTCACGGTTATTACGCAACCATGTTAGTGTTGTGCCTCCAGTGTTGAGACCCTCGACAGAGACAATACCTTTCTTAGGGTCGTCTTCAACCCACTTACAAGCAAAGCCTATCCTTTTAATGTTGTTATTGAAAACCATGCATAAATACTCTATATATTGTTGGAACTAACGTAACCATGAATGACATACGAAACATATTAGACATACTAACAGAAAATGCGGTTGAGGTCAAGCCCAATTTACCCATAACTGAAGGTAATCCGGGAGAAACATCAGATTTAGTTAAATCAAATGCTCCCTTCTATGCACATTCAGAACAAACATTAGACAAAATGATTGCTGGATGGGAAGTAGAAACGCTAGATCAATTCTTACGTGATGCGGGTATTCGACCAGATTATGAAGAATACAACAAAGAGGAAGTTCCCGAAGACGAAGAAATTAACGAGTTTTGGACTAACCCTCCCCCAAAACCAAAACAACCTGATTTACCGTTTGGTGGTGAAAAAGAGTGTGATCAATGCTGGGGAGACGGTACAGATTTTGATCAAAATTATGACGTAGTTACTTGTCCCAAATGTGGCGGCACAGGTAAAACGAAAGTAACTACTGAGGGTGAATGGGACTCAAGCAAGCACCCACCTGCTGTACCATACAGAAAAAGTGTTCAAAAAGATTTAGACGACAGAATTTGGAATGCAAAACCTCCAATTAAAAAAGATAAAAATAAAGCATCTGACGATGTTGAACGTGAAAGACGTTGGAAAGATACTATCAAAACAGATGTAGACGAAGCAATCAAAGGTGCTCAAACTAAGCCTTTTCCAGAAGATGAATTATCAGCGTATTTGGACAGAATTTTAGCAAAAGATAAAACTAAACTAGACAAATACAAGAAGCCTTATATTCATAGAAGTAATGCAATGGACCTTATTCCCATTGTAGACCAAGAAGGTAACAAGTACGATCTTAAAAAACTTGCTAAAGACATCACTGAAAGACCTAAAAAATTGCTTAAGCAAAACGAAAAGATGCAACACAGTGATGGCACAGTAAACATATTTTATAATGTGGGTCTTCCTGCTCTAACAGGATTGGGTTATGATGAAGAAAAGAAAGAATTCATCATTATTAATACATGCCCGGGAGCAGGCGAATGTAAGACATTTTGCTATGCTATGAAAGGTGGGTATGTTCAATGGAAGGCAACATCACTTTCACAAACAAGAATCTTAAACTTTTTGTACAATGATCCTCAAGGATTCATGGACCAATTATCTGATGAAATTGATGCTGAAAAACGTAAAGGCGATGCAAAACAAAAGAAACATAAAGTCACTATACGTTGGCACGATGCAGGAGACTTCTTTTCACCTGAATATTTAGACATGGCTTATAAGTTAGCAGCCACTCACCCAACTGTTGATTTCTATGCTTATACTAAAATGGCTGACGTAGCAGGCGCCACACAAAATCGTCCACCTAACTTTTTAATTAACTTCTCAATGGGTGCTAGGAGAGCAGAGCAAAAAAGAGTTGATTTTGGTACACAAAAACACTCTATTGTTGTTCCAAGAGAATTGTTCACCGATCTAATTCAAAAAGACGGGAACAAACTTATTAAAGATGAAAAGGGTAAAATTCAGTGGAATAATGAGCAAGACTGGGAAACATTTAAACAACGTCTAGCCGCAAAATATTCTATCCAACCTGATTCAATTATCAGTTATGAAGAAATGATGGAGAAGCCTTTAGGCGGCGCCCACGCAGACGGTGATAGAAACTTTAAACGTGATCTTTGGAACGTTGTAGTTGCACCCGGTGACGGGGACGATTCTGCTAACCGAGCAGATGTATTAGGTACGTATCTACTGATGCACTAAATCTTCAGAAGGACCTCTAGCGGATAAAGGTCCTTCATGTAACTTGATGTTCCCTCTAAAACATTAACTGGC
>Ga0208543_1000124_pt1 | contig 26774 bp, 31 predicted proteins | sample DEB08_DNA_14_FD_185497 | JGI IMG/M metagenome (GOLD analysis project Ga0208543, IMG submission 185497) | Aqueous microbial communities from the Delaware River and Bay under freshwater to marine salinity gradient to study organic matter... | ecosystem: Environmental > Aquatic > Marine > Coastal ...
GCCGTTTTGCCTAGCACCTCGCTGCTGGCAGTGACATCGAGGATGTCGTCAATGATCTGGAAGGCCAAACCAATGCCGTTGGCATAGGTGCGCATCGCCTGCAGTTGCTGATCACTCGCTCCGCCGATCAGAGCTCCGGTCACCACACAGGCACGCAGCAAGGCCGCGGTCTTATGGAGGTGGATGTACTCAAGGGTCTCTAGGTCAACCGCTTGGCCCTCGGATTCAAGATCCACAACCTGACCACCAACCAATCCGGGGGCACCAGACACGAGCGCCAATTCACCGACAACCCGCAACAAGCGCTCCGCGGGGACGTTGGCACTGCGGACAGCCACCATTTCAAAAGCACGGCTGAGCATGGCATCACCCGCAAGGATGGCCATGGCATCGCCATACACCTTGTGGTTGGTCGGACGCCCCCTGCGCAGGTCATCGTTGTCCATGGCGGGCAAGTCGTCGTGAATCAACGACATGGTGTGGATCATCTCCAGAGCCACCGCCGTTGGCATCGCAAGCTCGGGCGACCCCCCTACTAATTCACACGCCGCCAGGCACAAGATCGGGCGCAACCGTTTCCCCCCCGCCAGAAGGGAGTAGCGCATGGCATCGCGCAAAGATTCAGGACGCTCGGGGCCCATCGAGGCATCCAGAGCGATCTCCACGCGATCGCGGGAAAGCTTTAAGTAAGCCGCAAAATCAAAGCTGGAGGGGAGCTCACCGGAGGACGGCACGCTTTCGGGGCTAGTGGCCGCAGCGGACATGGTGAGCGAAGTGCTGGGGGAATTCTCTCAGGCCGAGGGGTTCAGACCACCAAATCGGACAAGTCCAACGCAACCTGATGGCGTCGACACCAGGCCACCACAGTGTTGACCAGCAACATCGTCACCGTCATCGGGCCCACTCCTCCAGGAACTGGAGAGAGCGCTGCGGCAACCGGTTCGAGCTCCTCAGCACGCACATCACCGCACAGTCCGCCCTCAGGGCGGCGATGGATACCAACATCCACCACCACACAACCCGGTGTGATGTGATCGGCACCGATCATTTCGGGGCGACCTGCTGCCACCACAAGAATCTCAGCCTGACGGGTCATCGATTTCAGATCTTGCGTGCGTGAATGGGCCACCGTGACGGTGGCGTTCGCCGCCTGCAGCATGAGGGCCATCGGCTGGCCAACAAGGATGCTGCGGCCCACCACGACGGCACGCTTTCCGGCGGGATCGATGCCCTGATCACGAAGCATCGCCATCACGCCGGCAGGTGTGCAACTTCGTGGACCCTGCTCACCCTTCAACAGGCGCCCGAGATTCAAGGTGTGCAATCCATCGGCATCTTTGTTCGGATCGATTTCAGCCAGCAGCGGGGTCTCATCCAAGCCCTTTGGCAGCGGCAGCTGCAGCAGGATTCCATCCACCCGTTCATCAGCATTGAGCTCGCGGATGGCTGTCAACACCTCCTGCTGTGAAGCATGAGCTGGGAGATGAGACCCGAAGCTCTCCACCCCAATGCGAGCGCAGGCCTTCTCTTTGTTGCGCACGTAGACCGCACTGGCGGGATCGTCGCCAATGCGGAGGACAGCAAGGCCTGGTGAACGCCCTGCTGATGCCGTTCCATTTGCAATCTGCTGCTGCAAGCGCGCTTCTAGCTTTGCGGCGAGCTGCTTGCCATCCAGCCGGAGAGCCATCGAGGTCTGTTGACACTGATCCCAGCATGCTTCCTCAGTGGGGCTAGCGTCTGTATCAGTGATCAACAGCTGTGTTCCGATCTCATCCTCTGGCCAAGCTCTGGAGAAGCTGGTTGCGGAGTGAGTCACCGCGACGCCCTGTGCTGCGTTGGAACCGCCTCCAAAAGGCTGGACTGCTTCTGGTCTGCATTGCCGTTGCGCTTGTTTCCAGCTGGCCCTGGCTGGTGGAACCCGACTTACGCCCCGGCATCCCAGCACCGTTCGATTCCTTTGCTCCGAAAGCCGCACGGGTGGTGGACAGCGAAGCGCTCGAACAGAGGAGATCCAGCTTGATGCCCAACACCTTTGTGCAGGTGGTGGATGCGCAGCAATCAAGCCTTCTCAAGCTCAGACTCGAGCGTCATCTCGCCGAATTGGAGCGCGTCGCCAGGAGCCAGAACATCGATCGAATTGGCCCCGTCAATCTGACCACAGACGAACAATCCTGGCTGGAAAAACGATCGCAACAGGATCGCAAAAACTGGGACATGACGATCCGCAGGGCTGTCGATCGGATGCTCAGCCAAGGTCTTGTGAACACGCTGGCGATTGAACAGCTCCGAAAGGCCTCATCCCTGCAACTCGAAGCCTTGGGACCTGAGGACGCTCCAGCCAGAACCCTTGGCAGCAAGATCGCGACGACCACACTTCAAGGAGCCAGCAACCTCCAGACCGATCCCCTGCGCAGTCAACGACTGATTGAAGAGCTGATCACGCAACAAGGCATTCCAAGCATTGAAGTCAAAGCGGGCGATCTGATCACGCGCAAAGGCGAACCGATCAGTTCCCAGGCCTACGACGTGCTCGATTTCTTTGGACTGATTAATCGCAGCCCGAAGCTGGGAATCTGGTTGTTGCGTTTCACCGAAGCACTGGCGAGTTGCGGCGTGATGCTGCTCGTGATGAAACGGGAAAGACCCTGCCTCGAGGCGTCCCACGGGTTTCTGGCAATAGGCCTCCTACTGATCAGCCAATTCAGCAAGCTTTGGTTTGGTGCAGCCGTAAGCCCCCTGGCTGTGATCGTGCCTCCCACCCTGCTCTTGGCCCAAGGGCTTGGAACCACCAGTGGCCTGGCCTGGATGGCCGTGAGCTGTTTGCTGTGGCCGACTCCCGTGAGTGGATTAGGCGAAGGCCGGCTGCTGATCACGGCGGCCGTTGCAGCGATCGCCGCCATTCAGGCCGGTCGATTACGCAGTCGAGCGCAGTTGTTGCAACTGGCGGTGTTGCTCCCCTTGGGTGCGTTGGTCGCCGAAATGGTGGTGCTGAGGCAACCGTTTGAAGCCGTGAACCTGTCCTGGACGCGGCTCACACCCGACACCGGAGAACTCGCGTCCGAGGCCCTGCTGATGGGTCTGCTGATGATGCTCACGATCCTGTTGATTCCCCTGCTGGAGAGCTCATTCGGCCTGCTCACTCGGGCCCGTTTGATGGAACTGGCGGATCAAGAGCGTCCATTGCTGCGACGGTTGTCGTCAGAAGCACCTGGAACCTTTGAACACACGCTGATGATCTGCGGGCTGGCCGAAGAGGGCGCTCGGGCCATTCGGGCCGATGTGGATCTGATCAAAACCGGATCGCTCTATCACGATGTGGGCAAACTTCATGCCCCGAACTGGTTCATCGAAAATCAAACCACCGGCGAAGAGAATCCACACACCAAATTGAACGACCCGGTGGCCAGCGCCGGAGTTCTCCAGGCCCATGTGGACGAAGGCCTCAAACTGGCCAGGCGCTACCGCTTGCCGCGGCCCATCGCGGATTTCATTCCGGAGCATCAAGGCACCTTGCGCATGGGCTTTTTCCTGCATCAAGCCCAGCAGAGGGACCCAACGATTTCAGAACACCTGTTTCGCTACCGAGGCCCCACCCCTCGATCCAAAGAAACCGGAATCTTGATGCTGGCTGATGGCTGTGAGGCCGCCTTGCGATCACTCCCCCCCGACACCAGCGACATCGAAGCGCAAACCACGGTGAAGCGCATCTTGGAGGCGCGCTTAGCCGACGGACAACTGAGGCAAAGCGGACTCAGTCGCGCCGAAGTTGACCTGGTGATGCATGCCTTTGTGCGCGTCTGGAGGCGCATGCGACACCGCCGGATTCCCTACCCAATCCCGGCGAAACGCAGCTTCAGCGCCTAGGCAATCGCTCGGGCCAAGGCAGAAGAGAGCGCACCCGAATGCGCTGCCCGCTGAAGGGGTCGGAAAAGCTCATGCCGAGCGCATGCAGATGAAGACGGTCAGGGGAGGAGCCAAGCCCAGGCGCTGCGTAAATCGGATCGCCGATCACGGGTAAACCAATCGCTGCCAAATGCGCCCGCAATTGATGGGAGCGGCCTGTTCGAGGAACAAGCCAAAGGCGTGAGCGGTCATCTCCAAGCTGGGCACAACGCCAAAGGGTCAGGCAAGAGCGCCCATCCCTGTGAGGCCCATAAAGGGGTGGGTGGGCAGACAAACGCGCCAATGGCACGCGCACCGATCCTGAGAGGGCCTTGGGATGGCCATGCACATCAGCCACATACAGCTTGTGCACTTTGCGATCGGCAAACAGGCCGCTAAGCCATTTCAAGCTCAGCGGATCCCTGGCCAACAGCAGCAAACCGGAGGTGTCGCGATCGAGACGATGCACGAGGCGGAGCTCCGGCAGCACAGCCTGAACCCGGCTGATCAAGGAATCGCTCTGGGCGGGACCAAGACCAGGCTGACTCAGCAAGCCGGAAGGCTTCTCGACCACCACAAAATGGGGATGCCAGCAATGAACCAAAAGCCCTGAGAGGGATGATCCGACCGACAAGTCCGATTTCTCGGCCATCGCTCAGAGGCGACCACCACGACGATGGCCGGGACGGCACCAGTAGAGCAGGGCCAGCACGTTGAGGAGGCCCAACACAATCGTGGCCACACCCAACACAATCGCTTGGTCTCCTCCCCCAAGAGCCAGCAAAGAGAGGCGGACGATCCCATAGGGCAGGGATCCAGCCAAGGCAATCGATAAGGAGACGATGGCCAAAATCACGCCCCAGTGCCGCTCACCAAGCAAACCAGCAGAGGCCACGATCCCCACGATCGCCGCCGGCCAAGCAAGCGCAAAAGCCACGCTGATCGTGGCGGCCTGAAGGCTGGATGCCTGAAACGCAACCAGACCAATCACGGGCAAAGCCAGCAAATTCCCGGTGAGCCCGAGCCAGGTCATCAACCAGTAGCCGGGCAACTTGGGACCCATCGAAGATCAGACCAGGAATGGCCACCGTAAACACCGGTGCGTCAACTCTCGTCATCCAACAAGGTTTCGAGCGTGGCAAGCAGCAAGGCAATCGCTTCTGCTCGGGTCAAGGCGGTATCACTCACCTCATCCACCCACCCCTGGCAGAGCGTTTCAATTTCCTCAAACAAGGGTCCCGCACTACGTAGTGCCTCCATCACGGCTGCGGAGGAGGTTTCATCCCGTTCATCGCCATCCATCACCACATAACGACGCCCGTCCTCTCCCATGTAGGTGAGACGGCCCTCTGCATCGATGTTGGGACCGGTAATCGGCGTGATCGGTGCGTCCTCATCCATCGCCTAACCCCACAGCAGGAGTGGTCTTTGGAGCACCACGTTTCAGACGATTCCCACAAAAACCTCGAAACAACGCTTTCACTTCAGCCATCGGCAATCCCTGCACCAGCCTTGCCTCAATTTCATCGCGCCGCTGAGACTGGTGATACAAACGCAATTCCTGAAACGAGCTCATCGACTGCTTCTCGATCTGGGCAAGGGCACTGCCAATCTGATGATCAGGCAAGAGAGGTCCCTGCTGACAATGCTGCATCACATGGGCTGATTCATGGGCCAGCACCGTCCACACCTGAGCAGGATCATCTTGAAGGTTGTTGGAGCACAACAGCAAGGCATTCCTTCCGGCATGAAAGGCACCTAAGAGTCCAGAGGGGCAGTCTTTTGCCACCAAGGTTTGGGTGCCGGCTTGACGCAGAAGAGAGGAATAGTCGCCGATGTCAGCCCATGACTGGGCACGCACTGGAGATCCAATCGAAAGAGAGCCCATCAAAGGGGCTCCAATTCCAACGAGGACAAACCACGAGGGACGAAGAACGGATTTCCACATCAAGAGCCTGGCCTATGCCTGGTCTCATTCAAGACACAAGAGAGACTAACGAGAATGCGCAGCTTTGGATCTACAGATTTGCGCCAGACCCAAAGCCTTTCTCATCGGCAACGCCTAAGAACCGCTCAAGGCAGGATCAAGCGCTCAACGCTGGGAACTTTGTCGCGGAACGACTGCTCGCGATCCACACGGGTATTCACACGCAGCGTGGCATGAATCCTCGGCACCCCCTCACCATGCAGCCGCTCATGACAGCGCTTCACGCAAGCAAATACAGCATCCCAATCCCCCTCGATCGCTGTTCCATTCGGCCCGAGCTCATACTCAAGCCCCGACGCTTTGATCAGCTCGTTGCAGATCGCCACCCACGGCGCCAGCGAACCTTCAACGCCCACAGGCACCACACAGAGATCCACGCTCACGTTCATCGGTAAGGGCTCAGAAGGACGGAAGAGGGCTCTCCGCCGTCACGAAGACAGGCCTGCGGATAGCGAATCGTTCTCCAAGCACCACAACTTGTTTGGACCTCTAAACCGATCCCACGCTGCTGAATAGAGAGATCACGGCCTTGCCCCGAACACCAGCTCTGAGCCGCTGCTTCAGCGGCATCCATCGATTCGTAGGGAGCATCCAGCACTGGGTGGGGACTGCCGTCCAAGGCAACTAGTCTGTATAAGGAACGAACAAGTTTCGGCAATGTTCCAATCACGCATCTGTCCCTAGTCTTCCACCTCTGTGCAACAACGCCAGCGGTGAAGCAAGAAGACAGCCGAAACGTCACGATCAGCTCACGATGAGCCACCCACAACTCCAAGCTGCACTTGAGCAGCTGATGGCGCGCGCGCCCTCGGCGTTGTTCAAACGAGCAAGACGCCTCTACCTCGACAAATACCCTTTGGACGGCCGCGATTGCCGCAGCGCTCTGCGGTTATTCGTGGCGGAGGAACGGGTCGAAGAATGGGTCGAACCCGACCCGGAGGCCGCTCCGCTGGGAAAGATTGCCGTCGTCACGATTCGGCCAACGCGTTTGTCCTTGGTGCACTGGCAGCAAAGCGAACCCGCCTCCGAACAGATGTGCTCCGATTACCTGCAAAACACCTGGGGGCTCGATCCCAGCGGCTTCGAGGCGATGAGCGATCCCTGGTTCAGGAATGGCGGGCAGCAAAAACAAGCCCAAGCCCCTGATGGCTTGATCTGGACCCGACGATCTACTTTTACGGCCGAAGCCCCTTCAACCGCAGCAAACGAGTGAGCCAGGGGCGCTCAGCAACAATGTCAAGGGTTGAAAACAAAGGAAATTCTGTAGACCGAAAGATCGAGCTTCGGCCGTCGCTAACCCGGAAATAAGCCTTGTTGAGAACGCCATGAGAGCCCCTGTTGCTGAACGCTATGTGCTCCGTCAAAACTGCACAGGTAGCTACTTGAGTTTGAATCAGCAAACCCAGTCGATTGAAGGGGTGTCGAGCGTTGAAGCGGCATGGAGTTTTCACAGCCATGAAGGAGCTGTAAGCCATGCCTTGCTCATCGGCCAAACCCATGGGGAAACCCCGGACGTGATCAAGCTCGCTTAGAGCTCATCTTCCACGTTGGTCTTGATCGAGCAATCGCTCAGCGGATAGCTCACGCAGAGCAAGGCAAACCCCTTGGACATCTGATCGTCATCCAGGAAGCTTTGGTCAGCTTGATCAACGCTTCCGTTGAGAATCTTGCCAGCACAGGTGCTGCAAGCACCCGCACGGCAGGAATAGGCGAGGTCAATGCCTTGCTCTTCAGCGGCATCGAGGATGTATTGATCATCGGCACAGCTGAAGCTGGATCCACCTTCGATGCTGATCGTGAAAGAAGCCATGACTCAATAAATGATCAAACTCTTGCTAACGGGGTTTACGGGCGCGGTCTTGGATCGTCAGAGATCCCAAACGCTAAGCGCCGCTTATCAACCTGGAATGAAGTGCCTCAATCGCCTGGACTCAGGCGCCATTTGCTGCTGCAGATCAGCGGCGCTGGCATTGGTCTGCTCCCGTTGTTGAGCCTGAAACACGTCGTCTTCAGTGATCGTGAGCCCACGAGACTTGGCCAGGGTGATCAACTCCTCCAACGGCAATGGCTGGGCAAGTTGCTCGGCCAAAGCAGGATCGTCATGACGCGAGCCAAGCAATTGATCGAGATCTTGCAGCGACATGAGCCAGGGGCAACTCAAATGGATTTACACCAGCAACACACCCTTTAAGCGTTCAGACCGCAACAACCTGACACCATGAAAGGCAACGCTGGCCTCTCGTCAGCAATCATGCTCAGACAAGAAACAAGCCTTCTCGCTGACCATGGGTTCCCGATGGCGTGTCATCGAAGCGGTGGCCCTTCCAATGCTCACCCTGCTGTTCCTGGCGCTCTGGCAGGGATACCGTCATCACACCGATGCGATCCGCGCGCTCCGTCTTCAACTCCATGAGCTCGAACAACAAGAGTCTGAGGTCACCAACACCAACCTGATGATGGAACAGCTGGAGTTCCTGCAACGCCGCCAACAATCCCTAGAAACACAAATCGGAGACTTAAAACAAGCCCAGCAGCGCTGGCGCACCCAGGAACGACAACGGGTTCAGCGCTCAGAGCCAACGGCGAGGCCAGGAGAACCAGACAAGCCATCGCTGGACTTCATTCCTATCCCTTAACCGCATCCCCACTGGCATTGGGGAGGATGAAGCGCTGGAGCAGCACAAACATCACAAGCACCGGCAGGATCGACACCACGGAGCCGGCCGCAACAATCCGCCAATCGAGGGAAAAGCTGCTGGCCAATTGCTGCAGCCCTAAAGGCAAGGTGAACAGGCCTGGATCATCAAGGATCACCAGGGGCCAGAGGAAGTCACTCCAGGTGCCGATGAACACGAACATCGCCAGGGTGATCAGATCAGCCTTGGCCGCAGGAATCATCACGTTCCACCATTCCCCAATCTTGCTGCAGCCATCAATCCGTGCGGCCTCTTCAAGCTCAACGGGCACACCAAGAAAGCTTTGACGCAGGAGATACAGACCAAAGGCGGTGGCTGCCTGAGGAATCACCAACGCCATCAGGGTGTTGCGCAACCCAAGCTGCACCATCAGCAGGTACAGAGGAATCATCACTACCTGAAAGGGGATGAGAATCGTTGCCACGACGAGGGCGAGGACAAGACCACGACCAAAAAAGCGCATACGCGCCAATGGGTAAGCCGCAAGGGAGCAGAACAGAAGATTCGCCACCACCGCAAGGAAGCTGACGACTGAACTGTTGAAGATGTAAGTCCAAAGCGGATTGTCACGAAACAGACGCCCATAGGCATCGAGGCTGGGCTGGGTAGGAAACAGCGAAGGCGGGCTCGTGAAGATGTCCTCCGCGGGGCCTTTCAATGACGTGCTCACCAGCCACAGCAAAGGAACCAGCACGGCCAGTGCCAGCAGGATCAGCAGCAACAACTGCACAAGGGGAGCTGGACGCAGAGTGGATTTGAGCGACATGGATTTGAGCGCCATCGAGCCCTCATTAACGGACAGGGCTGGAATCGAGCTCAGCCATATCCCGTTGCGGATGAATCGTTGGTCCTGCCGTACCGGCAACAAGCCGATTCAAAGCATTCACAAACGCCTCAGCAGCGGCCACCACCACATCCGTATGGGCGGAATGGCCGGAATAAAGCTGGCCGTCACGACGCAGACGAATGGTGACATCACCCATGGCATCAATCCCTTCCGTGACCGACTTCACAGAAAACTCCACCAATTCATTGGGCTCACCTGCCAGCTGATTGAGAGAACGGCAGACGGCATCCACCGGTCCCGTTCCAACAGAGGCTGCGGTTTGCTCCTGACCATTTTCATCGGCGAGGGTCACCGTGGCTGTGGGCTGAAGACTGCTTCCGCAGCTCACCTGCACCAGCTTCAGCTGATATTTCGCATCGGGCTGTTGCACCTGGACGCTGACAATGGATTCAAGATCGCGATCCGTTATTTCCCGTTTGCGATCGGCAAGATCTTTGAAGCGGGCAAACGCATCATCAAGATCCTCACGGCTGAGGTCATAGCCGAGCTCTTCGAGGCGAGCCCGAACAGCGCTTCGACCGCTGAGCTTGCCCAACGAGATCCGATTGTCGGTGAGGCCAACGGTGCGGGCATCAACAATTTCGTAGGTAAGCCGGTTTTTCAGCACACCGTCTTGATGGATCCCCGATTCGTGCGCAAAGGCATTGGCACCCACAATCGCTTTATTGGGTTGCACCACCATGCCGGTGAGATTGGAAACCAGGCGCGAGGTCTTCGTGATTTCCTCCGTGCGGACTGCGGTGAGCGGAGTTGGTGAATCCTCCTCACGTCCAAAGAAGGGATTGAAATAGCGGCGGCGGACATGCATCGCCATCACCAGCTCTTCGAGAGCAGCGTTACCGGCGCGTTCACCGATGCCATTCACCGTGCACTCCAACTGACGCGCGCCCGCTTTAACAGCCTCGAGGAAGTTGGCGACGGCCAGCCCAAGATCGTTGTGCCCGTGCACAGAGATCACCGCTTCATCGATGTTGGGCACATGTCTGTTGATGCCCTCAATCAAGCTGCCGAATTCAGAGGGTGTGGTGTAACCCACCGTGTCTGGAATGTTCACGGTGCTGGCACCAGCGGCAATGGCCGCTTCGATCACTTCATACAAAAACTCAGGGTCGCTGCGACCCGCGTCCTCGCAGGAAAATTCAACGTCATCCACAAAGGAGCGGGCGTAGGCCACCATCTCGGGCACGATGCCCAGCACGTCCTTACGGCTCTTGCGCAGTTTGTGTTCGAGGTGGATGTCGCTAGTGGCAATAAACGTATGAATGCGTCGCTTTGGGGCCGGAGCGACGGCGTCAGCGCAGGCCTTGATGTCGCCGCGGGACGCGCGGGCCAAACCACAAATAATTGGTCCGTTCTCACCACCAACCTGCTGAGCGATGCGCTGCACGGCTGCGAAATCGCCATGGCTCGCAAACGGGAAGCCAGCCTCGATCACATCAACGCCAAGCCGGGCCAGCTGCTGCGCAATCGCCAACTTCTCCTCGAGATTGAGGCTGGCACCGGGGGATTGTTCACCATCTCTAAGAGTGGTGTCGAAGATCAAAACGCGACCTGGATCCTTGGCCATGGCTAAAGCCTCGAAGGGTTTTAGTCGGAATGACTATGAGTTAAGCCACTCTAAGCGAGACAGGCGTTACGAGCCGGCGGCTTTAGGGAGAAATACCGGTACATTCGATGGGTTGATAGTGAGTTTGAGCGTTGGCCCAAGGAGCACTAGCCCTTGTTCTCCATGCGCACCTTCCTTACGTGCGGGCAAACGAGGCGAACTCGCTCGAAGAAGATTGGTTTTTTCAAGCGTTAATCGAGTGCTATCTCCCCTTGGTGGAGATGTTGGAGTCTGCGGCGGGCGACCCAGCCCAGCAAGCACGCCTCACGATGGGGATCTCACCGACCCTCCTATCACTGCTTGCAGACAGCACACTCCACAAACGCTTCCCGAGCTGGGTTCAATCCCGCTTGCAGCTTCTGCAACAGGCCCCCAGCGATCGCAAAGCCCCTGCCGACCATCTGCAGAGCTACTTTGAGCGCTATCTGCAGAGCTGGCAGAACAGCAATGGGGATCTGATCAGTCGCTTCAAGGTGCTGCAACAACAAGGCGTGCTCGACCTGCTCACCTGCGGGGCAACGCACGGCTACATGCCCCTGCTGCGAGAACACCCTGAAGCTGTACGCGCCCAGCTGCGCACAGCCGTCCGCGAACACCAACGCCTGATTGGCGAGCGGCCTCTGGGTATTTGGCTGCCGGAATGCGCTTACTACGAAGGACTAGACGTTTGGATGCGCGATGCCGGCTTGCGCTACGCGGTGCTGGATGGCCACGGATTGCTCCATGCCAAACCACGACCGAGGTATGGGGTATATGCACCCATTTGCAGTCACCAGGGTGTGGCCTTTTTCGGACGGGACAGCGACGCAACCCTGCCGGTTTGGTCAGCCCGCGATGGCTACCCCGGTGACCCCGCCTACCGCGAATTCCACCGGGACCTTGGCTGGGATCTCCCGCAAGAGCAGATCGAATCCTTTGGCTTACCCACCCAACGCCCCCTCGGCCTCAAATTGCATCGCGTCAGCGACCAACGGGCTCCGCTGGATGCCAAACAGCCCTATGAACCTGCGCTCGCTCAGGCCCGCACCAAAGACCATGCCAAGCATTACCTCGAGGGGCGGCGCCTCCAACTAGAAGCCCTCGAACAGCGCATGGAGACGGCCCCGTTATTGGTGGCCCCCTTCGATGCTGAATTATTTGGCCACTGGTGGTTTGAAGGCCCGATGTTCCTGGCTGAACTCTTCCGCCAAGGACCGGAGCAACAGGTGAGATTCACCACGTTGCGCGGTGTATTAGGCCAAACCCCGAATCTGCAAATCTGCGATCCCTCCCCCTCCAGTTGGGGACAGGGTGGTTTCCATGATTATTGGCTCAACGACAGCAATGCCTGGATCATTCCGGAGTGGAGCCGAGCCGGCAGGGCGATGAAAGAACGCTGCAGCCGCGGGGTTGGCAGTGAACAAGGTCTGCGCATGCTCCATCAAGCAGGCCGCGAATTGCTTTTAGCTCAATCGTCGGATTGGAGTTTCATCCTGCGCGCAGGCACCACCACTGGACTGGCCAAAGAACGGATTGAACGCCATTTAGAACGCTTTTGGACACTGATGGCTTGCATCGATGGCCAAGACAGAATGAGTGAAGCGTGGCTGAATGACGTAGAAGCGGAAGATTCTCTCTTCCCCTTCATTCAGCCTGCGGATTGGAAGCAAGTGGCCATCGAAAGCTGACCACTGGGATTACGAGCGAGGCGCCCCAAGCACCAAGCCTCTCCTCACATCCCACGGTGAGATCGCAAACAAGCGCAGCATCACACCCATCAGCTGTGGCAACGGCATCGTATTGGTAAGAAAACCACTCCAATCGTCTTGAGATAGCTGAAAAAAGCTGGTGAAATGGCGGCGCAACAGCCGTTCATCGAAGCCCATCAAGCGGCCCAATCCAAACTGAAATAGGCGATGACGGAGCACCAACTCCCAGGGCCAGAGCGCCTGCCAACCAAGACGGGCCAGCGCTGCAGATCCCATCGCTGGTTGCTCGTTCAAAGCCGCGGCCAAGGCTTCCGCTAAACCTGGCCCGCGTCTTAATAGTGCTCCCACCATGTAGCCCGAGGCTGGGTGAACCATGCTTGCTGCTCCGCCAAAGGCGAGCAGCGGCTGATGGAAATCCGGCAAGGGCAGATTCATGGGGAAGAGGCAATGCTCCTCTTCAATCACTTCGGTGATCGCATTCCCCGCCTTGGCCAAGCGTTGCTCCAGCCGTTGCTTGAGCTCCGCTTCCGGCACCGCCGGTGCGAGTGCTAACGATGTTTCCTCCAGGAAATACACCCCATCGCCAAAATCCATCGCATACAAAAAGGTGGGGGGTTGCTGGCGTTGCTCTGGGCTGAGGTGATCGCAGCGAAAATCCATCAGCACGAATTGGCCTGGCTCCACCGGAGCATTGCTGAAACGACCCACCACGCCGTAGGCCGCCTGCCCAGCAACTGGCCCCTGATCCGGGCGGCGAATGTAAGGACTGCGATGCCCTGATGCATCGATCACCAGCCGGGCCAGTCGCTGTTCGCCGGAGGCGCCATGCACCCGGGTGCCATCAGCCTCTAGCTCGATGCGCTCCACGCTGTCTTGATGCCAGCTCATGCCAGCGCAGCGCATCAACCAATGCTGCTGCAACTTTTGGCGATCAAACAGCCCATAATCCATCCCGTGGGACGTGGGTTGATCTTCCAACTCCGAGCCACCAGCGCCATAAAAGCTCACGGTGTTGCTCCAGCGGTGCTCAAGCAAATCTTGGAGGCCCAACAGCTCGAGTTCCTTGGCCCAAATCCCATAGGTATTCGGCCAAGGATCATCAACAGAATGCGGCGCGATGCCTTCCACATTCACACCGCGCTGATGAAGTTCGGAGGCGATGCACAGGGCGGCAGGACCTCCCCCGATCACCAGCACATCCGAGCAATCAGCCAAGGTCAGCCCTCAGCGGATGGTTCAGGTTCGGCTTCGTTGTCGTCATCCGTTTCGGCTTCAGGCGGCACCAGCACCACATCGGCCAAGCGATCTCCCTTGTCCAACCGCTGCAAACGCACACCGGTGGCAGCGCGGGATTGCTGCGGGATCGCATCAGCACTGGTGCGCACAATCACACCTTTTTCGCTGACCAGAAGCAGCTCTTCACCAGCCCCCAGCACCCGCAAGCCCACAAGTTGATCGGCATCGGTGCGGAACTTCATCGCCCGCAGGCCCATGCCAGCCCGCTTCTGCAAACGGAACTGCGTAACCAGTACCCGTTTGCCGAGACCAGAGGCCGAGGCCACCAGCACCCAAGGACCTTCAGCTGCCACCGCAGATTCACCCCCATCACTGCCTTCATCTCCCTCATCGGCACTGGCGGCGATTTGATCCGCCAACTCGGCTGGCAGCACGTCCATGCTCACCAAGCTGTCGCCCGCGCGCAGATTCATCGAGCGCACGCCACGAGCCGTACGGCCCAACGGGCGCAGCTCATTGTCATTGAGCCGGAAATGGATTGTCATCCCTGCCCGTGACCCAATCAGCACACTGTCTCCCTGTACAGCAAGCCGCACCCAAGTGAGCGCATCACCCTCTTCCAAGCCAATCGCAATCAAACCGTTGGAGCGGATGTTGCTGAAGGCCGAAAGCCGCGTGCGTTTGATGTATCCGCCCGTGGTGAGCATCAACAGGTCGGTGTCATCATTGAACTCCGACACCGCCAGCAACGAGGTGATCGCTTCTTCTCGAGGGATTGGCAACAGCTGCACCACCGGTGTGCCCTTGGCGGTACGGCTGCACTGAGGCACCCGGTAAGCAGGAACGGCATAGGACACACCGCGATCGCTAAACAGCAGCAAAGTGTCGTGGTCGTTACAGCCAATAAACAGCTTGACCGCTTCTTCCCCTTGACTGCGCGTGCCGGCCTTGCCTCGGGTGCCGCGACTGGTGGCTTCAAACTCACTCACCGGCATCCGTTTCAGATAGCCGGTTTCCGTAAGCAGCACCACGGATCGCTCATTAGCGATCAGATCAATGTCTTCCAGACCACCGGCAAGATCAAGAATCTCGGTGCGGCGTGGAACGGCGTGGCGATCACGCAGCTGCCCCAGCTCATCTTCAATAATCCCGAACACCCGCTCTCTACGGCCAAGGATGTCCTTGTAATCGGCGATCTTGGTGACCAGATCCTCATGCTCAAGGCGGATTTTGTCCGCTTCTAGGGCTGTGAGGCGGCGAAGCTGCATCTGCAAAATCGCGTCTGCCTGAACAGCTGAGAGGCCATGACGCTCCTGCAACTGCGTGCGCGCTGTTGCCGTATCGGGCGCCGCCCGAATCAGGGCAATGATCGGATCGAGTTGATCCAGGGCCAGCAGTAAGCCCAGGAGAATGTGATCTCTCTCTTCTGCCTTGCGCAGCAAATAGCGCGTGCGGCGCTCAATCGTTTCAACTCTGAACTCGAGGAACACCTCGAGCATCTTGCGCAGGGTGAGCAGGATCGGCTCGCTGTTCACCAACGCCAGCATGTGGGCGCTGAAGTTGCTCTGGAGTGGGGTGAGTTTGTAGAGGTTGTTCAGCACCACCTGGGGGTAGGCGTCGCGGCGCAGCTCCACCACAACGCGCATGCCATCGCGATCGCTCTCATCGCGAATATCGGAAATGCCTTCCAGCTTCTTGTCGTTCACCATCTCGGCGATGCGTTCAATCATCGCCGCCTTGTTGGTTTGGTAAGGCAGGGCCGTGATGATCACCGCATCACGATCTGGGCGCCCGGGAGCCTCGATCGTTTCGATCCCAGCAACCCCTCGCATTGTCACCGAGCCGCGGCCAGTGAGGTAGGTCTCACGAATTCCGCTGCGACCCAAAATTTGCCCGCCTGTGGGGAAGTCAGGGCCTGGGATCAGAGCCATCAGCTCCTGATCGGTGATCTCGGGATTGCTGATTAAGGCCAACAATCCCGTGATCAACTCTCCAAGGTTGTGCGGAGGGATGTTGGTGGCCATGCCCACCGCAATCCCCGCTGAGCCATTCAGGAGGAGCTGGGGAATGCGCGATGGCAGAACGGTGGGTTCTTGCTGCGATCCGTCGAAGTTGTCGGCGAAGTCAACCGTTTCAGCCTCGATATCCTCCAGGAGGCTGTCGGTGGTGAGCGCCTGCAACCGCGATTCGGTGTAACGCATGGCGGCAGGGGGGTCGTTGTCGACCGAGCCAAAATTGCCATGCCCATCAATCAGGGGCATGGACATCGAGAAGTCCTGGGCCATCCGCACCAGGGCGTCGTAAACGGCCGTATCACCGTGGGGGTGGTACTTACCCAGCACCTCACCCACCACACGGGCGCACTTCCGATAGGGCCGATCACTGGTCAGACCGAGCTCGTACATGGCGTACAAAATTCGCCGGTGCACAGGCTTGAGCCCATCACGAGCGTCGGGCAGCGCACGCCCGACGATCACGCTCATCGCGTATTCCAGATAGGAGCGCGACATTTCGTTGCGCAAATCTGTCTGGATGATCCGATCGTCGGATTCGCCGGGACCGCCGTTGCCGGGACCCACTGGATCCGCCATACAAGACCTATTTGCCTTAACTCAGTTTATCGCGAGAAGGAGGAAGCAAAACATCAGCTTTTAATGCGTCTTCAAAACGGCACGTGACAACGCCCTTAAGCTTGCGCAACTCGCCACGTGCTACTGAAGCCATGGAAACTGATCCGATCACTCCGGCGTCCTCCGACTCCAGTCCCTCGATGGAGATTAAAAGCACCGAGCCGATCGAATCAGGATCACCAGCAGCCGTTCCAGAAACAACTCTTCCAGAAACAAGCCTTCCAGAAACAGCCGACCCTGCAGCTGCTGAATCAACAGCCTCTGTTCCAGCTGCACCGCAGGCACCCGACCCGGTGATTGCCAAGGAGCCCGAGATCGCTCAAGAAATTGCTGATCCATCCAAGCCAACGCCTCCAGCCTCCGAAGCGATCGCTGAGCGCATCCAGGTGGCAGCCTCATCCGATAACGACGACCCATCCAGCAGCGGAGGGGAGTGGGATCTGCTCAGCTCCAAAGTGCGTCAGTGGTGGGAGGACAACAACCTTGTTGACCTGTGGCAACGCTCCCGCAGGCCCCTGTTTCTGATTGTTGGCCTGATTGGCTTGACCCTGCTGATCAGGATCTACAGCGGAATCCTGGCGGCCATCGGCAGCATCCCTCTCGCTCCCAGATTGTTTGAGTTGGTGGGTCTTGGCTGGGTGATCTGGTTCTCTGCCACAAGGCTGATTCGCAGTGAAGAACGAAAGGCTCTCCTTGCAAACGTGAGCGGCATTTGGGCCACCTTCACGGGCTCTATTAGCCCCTGATCACTGCCACACAGTGCATGTCCGGTTGGTAGTTTGTGCTGATCCTAAATACGACTAGCGGTGGACATTCAGCTCGGACGCTCCAAAGTTGTTCGCCGGGCCTATGGCATCGATGAGATCGCCCTGGTGCCTGGGGGTCGCACGGTTGATCCGGAGGTCACCAACACCAGCTGGTCCCTAGGCGGAATCGAACGTGAAATCCCGATCATTGCCAGCGCCATGGACGGAGTGGTGGACGTGGGAATGGCGGTTCGGCTTTCTCAGCTCGGCGCTCTTGGCGTCTTGAATCTGGAAGGCATTCAGACCCGTTACGAAGACCCCACCGAAGCTCTGGATCGCATCACATCCGTCGGCAAGGACGAGTTTGTGCCGTTGATGCAGGAGATCTACAGCAAACCGGTTCAGGAAAGCCTGATTCGCAAGCGCATTGAAGCGATCAAAGCCCAGGGCGGAATTGCTGCTGTGAGCGGCACCCCAGTGGCAGCATTGCGCTTTGGCAAGGCGATCGCAGAGGCGGGCGCTGATCTTTTTTTTGTGCAAGCCACCGTGGTCTCCACCGACCACATCGGCCCTGAAGGGCAAGACACCCTCAATTTGGAAACGCTTTGCCGCGACATGGGTGTGCCCGTGGTGATCGGCAACTGCGTCACCTATGAGGTTGCTCTGCAACTGATGCGCGCCGGTGCTGCTGGTGTGATGGTGGGGATTGGTCCTGGTGCAGCCTGCACCTCCCGTGGCGTCCTCGGCGTTGGCATTCCCCAGGCCACCGCTGTTGCCGATTGCGCCGCCGCTCGCGCTGACTACGAAAAAGAATGTGGACGCTACGTCCCAATCGTGGCGGATGGAGGCATCGTCACCGGTGGAGATATCTGTAAATGCATCGCCTGTGGTGCCGATGCCGTGATGATCGGATCCCCGATTGCCCGCTCAGAAGAAGCACCAGGGCGGGGATTCCACTGGGGGATGGCCACACCAAGCCCGGTACTACCGCGAGGCACACGAATCAATGTTGGCAGCACGGGCAGTCTCGAACGCATCCTGAGAGGTCCAGCAAAACTGGACGATGGCACCCACAACTTGCTCGGTTGCCTGAAGACTTCGATGGGAACCCTCGGAGCACGCACCATCGAGGAGATGCAGCAGGTTGAAGTGGTGGTGGCTCCATCCCTGCTCACAGAAGGCAAGGTTTATCAGAAAGCCCAGCAACTAGGGATGGGCAAATAAGCCTTAATCTCAAGGGGTGGGGGCTTCGGCCCACACACTCCTCACACCCCCCGGCCCGACGCGTTCGGGCTTTTTGTCTTCGCCAACGGCGTTCGAGTCTGGACTCGAAACCGTCACAGTTCTGTAGCCCCCCCGAAGAAACCGAGAAATCTGCGGAAGTGGTTGCTAAATTAACGTCATAACGACGACAAATGGAATGTCCAGCGCTACCGCTGTAACCGACGCATCCTTCGAACAGGATGTCCTTCAAAGTGACGTTCCTGTCTTAGTTGACTTCTGGGCTCCCTGGTGTGGCCCCTGCCGCATGGTGGCTCCCATTGTTGACGAGATTTCCAAGGAATTCGAAGGCAAAATCAAAGTCTTTAAGCTCAACACCGACGAAAATCCAAACGTCGCCAGCCAGTACGGGATTCGCAGCATCCCCACGTTGATGGTGTTCAAGGGTGGGCAGAAAGTTGACACCGTCGTGGGCGCAGTTCCTAAGGCCACGCTCTCCGGCACGATTTCGAAGCATCTCTGATTCCTGCCTCTGAGCCGGTCTTCGCTATTCGCCTTGCCCCTGATTCCCATGTCTCGTTCAGTTCAGACCATTGGACTGATCGATTACGGCATGGGCAATCTTTTTTCTGTTCAAACTTGCTTTAAGCGCTTGGGGAGCTCCCTCAAGGCTGTGCAACATCCTGGAGATTTAGAAGGCTGTCAGGCCCTCATTCTTCCGGGCGTCGGAGCGTTTGATCCGGCCATGGATCGCTTGGAAGCCACTGGACTGATCCCTGAACTGCTCGCCTGGAACAACGCAGATCGTCCACTCCTAGGGATTTGTCTGGGTTTACAGCTGTTGTTTGAGTCCAGCGAAGAAGGCAAATGCCAAGGGCTGGGCTTGCTCCCTGGACGGGTGAAGCAGCTCCCGAACAACCAGGGAGAACGCATCCCTCACATGGGCTGGGGCAAGCTGCAAATTGATCGTTCTTCCCCCCTGCTGCCGGATCCTTCCAGCGCTGAATGGATGTATTTCGTTCATTCGTTCGCCGCTGAGCCCCAGGAGACGCGGGATCGTGCTGCAAGCGTGGCCTTCGGCTCAGGGCTTGCCACCGCCGTGGTTTGGCGGAATCGGCTGGGTGCCTGCCAATTTCACCCCGAGAAATCGGCCGTGACGGGCCAGCGTTTGCTGTCGCGATGGCTGGAATGGCTGCGACAGGGCGCTCCCTTGATGCCGTGAGCGGCCTGCTACGCCTGAGCGGAGGTCGTCGTCTCCGAAGTCCTATGGGGACCGCTACGAGGCCCACCACAGCCCGTGTGCGGGAAGCGGTCATGAACATGCTCGCGCCAGAGCTGCAGGACGCCTCCTGGCTCGACCTGTGCAGCGGCAGCGGCGTGATGGGCTGCGAAGCGATCGAACGGGGCGTGAGCAGGGTATGGGCCGTGGAAAAGGACCCCAAAACAGCCTCCATCTGCCGAGACAATCTCATGTTGATCGCTGGAGGTCGTTCCCCCTCTCCAGCCATTGAGGTGATCCGTCGAGATCTGGTGAGCTGGCTCAAAATGGGTCGCCCTAGCTCCCTGCCCTGCTTCGATCTCGTTTATTTCGATCCTCCCTATGGATCTGACCTATATGAGCCCACCTTGCTTGCCTTGCTCGATGGACACTGGGTCTCCAAACAGGGACTTGTGATCTGCGAACACACGCGTAACAAAAAATTGATCCCACCACCGCCCTGGACGGTGGTGGATCAAAGGCGATATGGAACGAGCGCCCTGCTGCTGCTCAGCCCCCCAGAGCACTACCCCGGCGGTACTGATTCCAAGCGGCAACAAACAACCCCATCAGGGTGATCGGAATCAAACCCAAAACAATGCCGCAAAGAAGGGGTTCGATCATGTCGTCGCGCCCAATGAAAAGATTGAGCACAATTGTTCCATGGCATGGTCTCTTCTGTGACGGCACCGTCATCAACTGCTGCAGCAATTCCTGAGCGGAGTCGAGGGCTGATCGCGGCTCTTGTCGTTTTCGCGGCCATGGCCTGCGCTGTCTTGTTGGTGTGGATGCTGAGCAACACACGTCAAGATCCGTACACCAAAGCAACGCTTGCCCTTGAGGGATCAGTGCAGCACGGTGGTCAGATGTTCCGGATTAATTGTGCGGGCTGCCATGGCATCGCAGGCCAGGGCCTTGTTGGGCCGAGCCTGAAAGGAGTGAGCGAACGGCGCAAGGACATGCAGATCATCCATCAAGTGGTGAGCGGTGAAACACCGCCGATGCCTCGCTTTGAAATCGAACCTCAGAACATGGCTGATCTGCTCGCCTATCTCAAAACATTGTCTTGACCTTGGCCGTGGTGCTGGTCGAGCCAGCGGGGCCCCTCAACGTCGGCAGCGTGGCCCGATTGTGTGCCAACTACAACATTGAGGATCTCAGGCTCGTCGCACCCCGCTGCGACCCAAACGATCCCGAGGCTGTGCGCATGGCCGTCCATGGCGATGCCGTGCTCCAACAGGCCGCCATTTTCCCTTCGCTGCTCGAGGCTGTCGCCGATTGTCAACAGGTGGTGGCCAGTTGCGGGCGCATCGATCACGGCGAGATCCCCCTGCAATCACCCGAAGAGATCGCGCCTTGGATTCAAACGGGCAGACGCAAAGGCCTGCGTTCGGCCCTTGTGTTTGGAAGGGAAGATCGCGGTCTCTCCAATGAAGAACTCCTGATCAGCCATCGGGTTTTGACGTTGCACACCGGAGACGTTTACCCGTCTCTCAACCTCTCCCATGCCGTGGCTGTGGTGCTGCATGAGCTAGAGCGAGAACGGCGTTTGCAGATCCAACCCGATGCGCCAGTGAGTGAGATCCCGGCCAGTGCTCCAGAGCTGGATGGCTGCCTGCGCGATGCGGAAGACCTTCTGCTCGAGGTGGGCTTCTTGCTGGAGCACACAGCAAGGGCACGGATGGCCAAGGTGAAAGGACTCGTGCAGCGGGCCATGATCCGCAGCGATGAAGTGGCTCTCTTGCGCGGCATGGTGCGTCAATTGCGTTGGGCAGCGAGGCGCAACCGCCCGTAACCTCAGGCTCTCCCGCAACCCCCCCTTGGCCTCCAGTCGTTCCAGTCAAAAGCCCCCTGGTTGGGGACGTCCCCTGAGGTTGCTGCTGCGCCTGGTGCTGATGGGTGTGGGCCTGGGCGTGATCACGGGGTCTGCCCTGAAGCTTGCAGGGACCGCAATCGAACGCGGAGATCTCACCCTTCCCGGCTGGCTCACACCAAAGGTCACATCAGCCAAACAAGAGCGAGCGGATCCAGAGGCCGCTGCGATCAACCCACCGAGCAGCACCGACACGCTTGGGCGCTTCGAGACCCAACAGGAGCTCACGGCCTTGAGCAAACGCTGGAAAGCGCTTGCCGCCCAGGATCCTGACCTCCAGGTGAGTGCCTTCATGTTGGCGCTTGACGATGGCCGCTACGCCCAGCTCAATCCAGACACGGCATTACCGGCGGCGAGCGCCATCAAAACACCGATCTTGCTGGTCGCCCTTGAGGAAATCGATGCTGGAAGGCTGAGCTGGAATGAACCGCTCACCCTCAGCAAAACGGTGGTGGGGGGCGGCTCCGGCTGGATGGCCAGCAAGCCTCTCGGGACGCGCTTCCCAACCCATGAAGTCGCCACAGAGATGATTCGGGTCAGCGACAACACCGCGACGAATCTTCTGATTGAACGGGTGGGGGGTCAAGTGGATCTCAACGCCCGCTTCAACAGCCTGGGGCTCAGCGCCACCAAGGTGAACAACTGGCTTCCCGACCTTAAGGGCACCAACACCACCAGCGCCCGTGATCTGGCCAGGGCGATCGCCCTCGTGGACACCGGAGAAGCGCTCTCGATTCGAGGCCGCGATTTATTCCGAGAGGTGATGGGCACCTCCGTCACCAACCGTTTACTCCCCGGTGGACTCCTGAAGGGCCTGGGTGGATCCCAGGGCAAACCCGATGACAGCCTGATGATCAAGGGCTATCGCGTGTTCAACAAAACCGGTGACATCGGCATCGCTTACGCCGATGCCGGGCTGATCGAACTCCCCGATGGTCGCCGTGCCGTTGCGGCCTTTGTCGTGAAAGGTCCCTTCAATGATCCCCGCTCCACGGAGTTGATCCGCAACATGGCTGCCGCCATGGCACCGGTGCTCAAACCCAAGCCAGCGCCTCCACGTCAACGCTGATTCCTGTTTTCACCATGCGTCATTCCTCGCTGCTGGCCCTCGCGGCCTTCTGCCTCATCACCATCCCTGGCCTGCCATCCCGTGCGGAAAGCCAGGCGGAAGGTCCGTTCCTACGCGAGCAGCAGCTGCGTCCACTTCCCGGCCAATTGGATGAGCTGCTGTTTGTCAATGACAACAACCCCGAACTGATCACCGGTGAGGGGATATTGCTGTCCACCTTCCCAACCAACCAAGGTCTGAATGTTGCCTTGGACGGACGGTTTGATCTGTTCAGCCACCACGTTTACGCCGGTAAACCAGAAGAACTGGCTTCCACCCTCTGGCTGGCCGTGCTTGCACAGCCGCTAGGAACGGAACCCGTCACGATCGACGTGATCAGCGGCAGCACCTCGCTCTCCCAGGGGACCAAGCCAGGGCAAACAGCAGCTCCCTTCCTGCCTCTGCCCTCCCTGATGGCGGAAACCACCACTCCCATCGCCTCTGGTCCAGGCAGCCGTGTGGCGGGAGACCTGCTCCGAGGCGATCAGGCGCCTGAACTTCCTAAGCAAATCCAGATTGCCCCCGGACACGCCAGTTCCTTGCTGGTTCTTCCCATTCCCGTGGCAGGACTCGACCCATTGCTGAATGGCCGCAACCTGCAGCTCCGGCTCAAGAGCTCTGCGCCGGTGTATCTCGCCACCGTGGCGGCCTATGGCCAAAACGACTCGCCACCGAGTGGTGAACGCTGGAGAGCCCTGCTCAGCGCAGGAACCCGTAGCCCGAAGGAGCATCAGCCCACGCCACGAGGCAGCAAGGGGCGCATGATCTACTCGAGGGTGAGCGGTGTTCAGATCGGCAGCACCTGGACCGGCACCTTGAGTGATCCAGGCTCGAACACCCTCAACATCAATGAAGCACCGATCTCTTGGCCGATCAGCAGCCTGGAGAGGGGTGACCTCGGCACCGCTCAAGTGCAAACGGCTGAACTCAAAAGATTTGACAAAGGAACGGCCTGGGCCGCCCACGGCAATTACGGCGTGGAATACGACCTCCGCCTTCCGTTGCACAACCCAGATCGCAGCAGACGAACCGTGGCGATCGCCCTGGAATCTCCCGACAAACGAGGCAGCAGCAAGGGCCAATTGCAGTTCCAATCAGGCAACAGTGGGCCCGTGATGTTTCGCGGCCCCATTGAGGTGACGGGCCTGGATGGGGCCAACGGCAGGGCGATGGGGCGACGACGCTTTCACCTCGTGTTGCGACGGGGACAAGAAGGGCCCAAGCTGGGGATGGTGTCGTTAGCGCCAGGAGAAAGCCGCAAGCTGCGCGTGCGTCTGGTCTATCCGGCAGACGCCACACCACCGCAGGTGCTCACCGTGCTGCCTGTGAAACAATCCCATTCATCAACCGACGTTCACCCGTGAGTTCACCGCGCAAGCGCAGAGTCTTTCCCTTCACAGCCGTGATCGGCCAGGAAGAGATGAAGTTGGCGCTGCTGCTCAACGTGATCGACCCGCGCATCGGCGGCGTGATGATCATGGGAGACCGCGGCACGGGCAAATCCACCACCATCCGTGCCCTTGCAGACCTGCTGCCCGGCATTGAAGTGGTTGCTGGTGACCCCTACAACAGCTCACCGAGTGATCCTGACCTGCAAAGCAGTGACGTCAGGCAGCGCTTGGAACACGGCGAAGCCCTCGGCACAGAGCAACGCCAGGTGCCGATGGTGGACCTTCCCCTGGGCGCGACAGAAGATCGCCTTTGCGGCACGATCGACATCGAGAAAGCCCTGAGCGAAGGCGTTCGCGCTTTTGAGCCTGGGTTGCTCGCCAAAGCCAACCGCGGTCTTCTCTACGTCGACGAAGTCAACCTGCTCGACGATCACCTGGTGGATGTTCTGCTCGACTCCGCTGCCTCTGGCTGGAACACCGTGGAACGAGAGGGTGTCTCCGTGCGTCACCCTGCGCGCTTCGTGTTGATTGGATCGGGTAACCCAGAAGAAGGGGAGCTGCGCCCCCAGCTGCTCGATCGCTTTGGAATGAGTGTGGAGGTGCGCACCGTTCGCGATCCTCAATTAAGGGTGCAAGTGGTGGACCAGCGCACGGCCTTCGACAGCGACCCCGACGCCTTCAGCATGAGCGTGACGGCGGGCCAAGAGGCCTTACAAACTAGGGTGGTGGAAGCGCAGCAACGCCTTGAGCACGTGAGTATTGACGATGATTTGCGCCTGAGCATTTCATCGGTCTGCGGAGAATTGGACGTGGATGGATTGCGTGGCGACATCGTGACCAACCGAGCAGCCCGCGCCTTAGCGGCCTTTGAGGGGCGCACGGAGGTCAGCGAAGACGATGTTGCCCGTGTGGTGTCCTGCTGCCTCCGCCATCGACTGCGCAAAGATCCTTTGGAGCAAATTGACTCCGGCGATCGGGTCGTCAAGGTGTTCTGCAAGGTGTTTGAACGCAGTGAATCGAGCGATCGCTCCGAGTTCGAACTGGCCTTGGCCAGCTGATTCCCCTTGCGGATCCTTGGCATCGATCCAGGCCTTGCTCGCGTCGGCTATGGCGTGATCGACGTGGAGCCACGCAAGGGAAAAGAGGAAGGAACGCAACGAATGGTCGACTGCGGCATCATTCGCACCGATCCAGGCCGCAGCGAGGGGGAGCGCATGGTGGAAATTGCCCGTGACCTCCGCCAAATCATTCGCATCCATCAACCGGAACTGGCCAGCGTGGAAAAGTTTTTTTTCTACCGCTCCAGCAACACCATCGCCGTTGTGCAGGCCCGCGGGGTGCTGATCATGACGCTTACGCGCTTTGGGCTTCCGATCGTGGAATTCCCGCCGATGCAAATCAAGCAAGCACTCACAGGGCATGGCCACGCAGACAAAGACGAAGTTCTGGAGGCCGTGATGCGTGAACTCAATCTCAACATGCCACCACGCCCCGATGATGCGGCCGACGCCCTAGCCGTGGCACTCACCGGATGGTTTCAACGTTGATCCATCAATCAAGCAACTCATTTAAGGCTGAACCTTACGACCTTCATTAGAAAACGGTGGAATGAGCGGTTATCAAAACAACAAAAGACTTTGCTCATCCATAGGCAAAACAAAAAGGGGTGGAAACTCACCAACTTTTTGCAAGCCAAATAGCAAACGAGTTTCCTAACGAGCCACAACAAGCCCTATGAATCAAAAAGCAGAAAGATGAATGAACCACTAAAAGTGAAAAAACGAAGGAGTGAAGATTAATTGATAAACATTGACTTTTCCAGGAAAAGTTTACGGTCCTTGAAATATTTGGAACCCACCCCATCAAGATCATTTTATCCAAAAAGCTTGTCGAAAGAAAGAATTATAGAAATGAGAGCCACGTTAAGAAGGACAAGGGTTCCAGCAACAGCGAAAGTAATCATTTACAAATTGTGACAAGCGGAAAGACCTCACTGCGAGCCGAAACCTTTAGCAAAGCGAAAGATCAACGGCTCAAGCGACCTCAGCAAAAACGTGCTTCACCAATCAACACGAACGAAAAAAGACCCAACAGGTTTCACCCAAAGAAATCAAGGTTGGCTAGAGCAAAAATCCTTTTAAGCACAAGAGAGAGTGCATAATCAGCTAGCTACGACAAACCAACACTCAGTGCCTTGCAACGGACAAGCCTGGGAGGCATTGGCTAATGCACTACCATACAGGAACATTAAAAAACAGCGGATCACATAAAATGGATCACCACCATGCAAATGGATGGTGATTAGTAACCCTTGAATATCGCTGCTCATGGGACCTGATACGGAAATCTGGCCAGTGGTTCTGATTGCGGCCACGATTGTGATCATCTTCATGGCTGTGGCTTCCTCAGGAGGAGGAAGCTTTGAATCCGTTGGGGCCTGCGGCTAAAGCCCATCAAAAGCATGGCTTCATGGACTGCTCAGTCCATGGAACCAGCGGCTAGCGACAGTGTTCACATAAAAAAACTGCTATCAATATAGGATCGGTTGCTTAGCATCTAATGAATGATTCTAATGAATGAGAAGATGGAAGAGAGCCTGAACTGG
>Ga0208543_1000128_pt1 | contig 26316 bp, 32 predicted proteins | sample DEB08_DNA_14_FD_185497 | JGI IMG/M metagenome (GOLD analysis project Ga0208543, IMG submission 185497) | Aqueous microbial communities from the Delaware River and Bay under freshwater to marine salinity gradient to study organic matter... | ecosystem: Environmental > Aquatic > Marine > Coastal ...
AAAGAAGAATAACCGACTGCGGTGTTACCGTCTGCGGTAGTAATAGCATCCCCAGCTAAACCACCAACAAGCGTTGTACGATCCCCCGTGGTGATTCTATTACCTGAGTTATATCCTACAGCCGTATTATAAGTATCAGTGGCTGTCGTAAAATTTTGCTCGTTAAGAGCGCCGTAACCAATAGCCGTTGACCTACTGCCAAGCACATCAGTGCTTAAAGCCGCATAACCTACTACAACATTTCGGTCAGCATCAGTAAGAGCGTCACCTGCCACGCCTCCGATCAGAGTGTTCTGAATTCCCGTGGTGATATTTCCACCAGCCTGATAGCCGACACCGACATTGTAAGTATCTGTGACTGTTGTAAAGTTCTGTGAAGCCAAAGCGACCACACCAACCGCAACTGATTTATCTCCCTTGGTGTCTGCTGACAAAGAGAAAGCGCCAACCGCAGTGTTGTTGTCAGCATCAGTTAAAGCATCACCTGCCCCTGCACCAACTAAAACGTTCTGAACACCCGTGGTGACTGATGCACCTGCTTGATACCCTAGCGCCGTGTTGTAAGCATTAGTGCTAGTAGTGATATTCAATGCAGATAAAGCAAACTCACCGATTGCTGTATTTCTGTGCGATGCTGTGTTCGCGCTTAAAGAGCCGTGGCCTACCGATACGTTGCTATTTCCTGTGGTAATTGCGTCACCTGCCAGACCACCGATGAGGACGTTTTGAACTCCCGTGGTGATGTCGTTACCTGCATCATGTCCAATTGCCGTGTTATAAGTATCTGTAGCAGTAGTAAAGTTTTGAGTTTCTAAAGCGCCTTTACCAATCGCAATAGATCTGCTACCTAAAGTGTCTGCGGTTAAAGCATTCAAACCAATTGCGATATTAAAATCAGCATCGGTTAAAGCATCGCCAGCGGCCCCGCCTACTAAGGTGTTGTAAAGTCCCGTAGTAATTGCGGTTCCCGCCAAAGAGCCTACAGCTACGTTGTAGCCATCCGCGCCAGCATTAGTCGTTTTAAGGGCTTGATACCCTACTGCTACATTATTACCGTGAGCATCTTCAGTTTTAAGTGCCTCAAACCCCACCGCTACGTTGTTATCACCCGTAGTCAAAGCCGTACCCGCTTCATCGCCCACGACCACGTTGTAGTTGCCGCCAGAGGTGATGCTGTTACCTGCGTTGACCCCCAGCTTTACGTTGCTTGTACCAGCAGTCGGGGTAGTAATTGAGTCCACTGCATCCAAAATGATGCTTCCAGCAGAATCAATCGTGAGGCTACCACTTGAAAGGTCAATCTCTGTTCCGTCAATCGTAATGTTGTCTACGACTACGCCAGCGTTGGCAGTAACTACACCACCAACAGCCAAAGTGCTTGCCATATCCACAGCACCATCAATGTCCACGACATCTAGGTTAGTGGTGCCATCAACGTCTATATCTCCTGAGATGTCTAACGTAGCAGCATCTAGCTCACCAGTAATCGTAAAGTTGCGAATGCCTGTATAGTCTTTATTAGCATCAAGTACAACAGCCTTAGAAGCTACTGCTGTACCTATTGCTGTGCTGCCAAGGTCTAGTGCGTTTAGTTCGCCTAGTACTGCTGTAATACCATCTAAAGTATTTATCTCTGCCGCTGTTACTGTTACACCATCAAGGATGTTTAGTTCTGCTGTAGTTGCAGTGACTCCATCCATAATGTTTAATTCAGCAGCAGTTGCTGTGACACCATCTAAGATATTTAGTTCTGCTGCTGTACTAGTTACTGTAGTACCATTGATAGACAACGCATCAGTTTCTAAAGTACCATCAATATCCACATCGCCTGAGATGTCCAAAGAAGCCACTACAGCCGTACCTGTAAGTGTAGGTGCAGTTAGTGATTTATTTGTAAGAGTCTGTGAGCCAGTAAGCGTTGCTACTGTACTGTCAATAGCAAAGGTCACAGCGTTACCAGAGCCACTGGTGTCAATACCAGTACCGCCAGTAAACGTAAGAGTCTCTGAGTCTAGGTCTATGCTTAGTGCGCCACCAGAGTCTGCTTGGAAGTCTAAGTCCTGTGCAGTTACCTGAGAGTCTACATAGGCTTTAACAGACTGTTGAGTAGGTACAAGTGTTGCAGAGTTAGAAGACATATCATCTTCATCTACAAAAGCTGTAATGGTAATTGAACCATCACTTAAAGAACCATAAGTTACTGTACCTGTAGTAGTAATAGCTGATGATCCATTATCAATAGCACCAAAGCCTGAAGTAATACTGCCAGAGTTTAAAGCACCTACAGTAGTTACATTTGATAAAGTATCTAAAGCACTTTCAAAGTATGTTTCAAAGTCAGTAAGAGCAACTTGAACCATTGTACCACTGTCATTGACTACAACTCTATCTGCATCTGCAAGAGTAGTAGAAGTTGCTGAAGTGTCTCCATCTACAATATTAATTTCTGCTGCTGTAGACGTAACACCGTCAAGAATGTTTAGTTCTGCTGTAGTGCTAGTTACACCATCAAGTATATTTAGTTCAGCGGCTGTGCTTGTAACGCCATCAAGTATGTTGAGTTCCGCTGCCGTAGCCGTAACCGTTGTGCCATTAATAGACAGTGCATCAGTCTCCAGCGTACCGTCAATGTCAGCGTCGCCTGAAATGTCAAGAGATCCTGCATCTAGTTCTCCAGTAAGTGTAATGTTACGAAAGCTAGATACATCTTTATTTGCATCTACTGTTACGACCTTACTTGCTACTACTGTGCCTACAGCAGATCCAGTATCGTTATAATTAAGTTCTGTTGTAGTAGCTGTAACGCCATCTAAAAGATTAATCTCTGCTGCTGTAGATGTTACACCATCCATAATATTAAGTTCAGCAGCAGTAGCTGTAATTGCAGTACCATTAAAGTTTATAGCGTCTGCATAAACTGTACCGTCAAAGTAGCCATCTTTAAATTCTAAAGAACTAGTACCAAGGTCAATATCATTATCTGTAACAGGTACAATAGCTCCATCTTGGATGCGTACTTGCTCAACTGCACTACTAGATACTTCTACGAAAAAGCCTACTCTGTTATTTGTTCCGTCTACTACAACCTTATTAAGAAAATCTAAATCACCAATCTGAGGTATGTTACCACCTTGACCAGCAGAGCCATCGTGTCTATGACCAGTAGAAGATGCACTAGATGATGAATATGCAAAAGCATTTACTAGTTGGTTATATTCATTGTTAAATAGTGCTGCTGTGATAGTATCTCCATCAGCCATAGAACTCTGTCTAGTATAATTCTGAGCCATTTATTATCTCCTACCTGATGGCATGTAATCTATATAAAGACCATTTACAGCATAGGCTGACTTTTGATCTTCGCTTGTAATTCTAAAACTGCAAGTATTCCCAGAGCCTTCTAGTGTAATCCTTTCCATAGGATCACTTGTTGCTCCAAATGTAACTGCATTAAAAGCAGATGTACCAAAGATTGCTGGAAGAGCAATGCTGGTAACTGCAAAAGGTTCTGGTTGTGGTATATCAGGATCTTCGTAATCATACCGTACTCTGAAGCTAGGTTCAACTGCTCCTTCAGGACTAAAGGAAACTCTTGCGTATTTAAGAGTCTTTCTAGTACCTACATCACCAAAATCAAAGTCTGGTGTTTGATACACAGCATCTATATCTCTTGCTGCGCCTGAACTACGGAAAGAATTACCTGAAAGATGGTTGTATATATATCCATCTTTATCACCATGATATACTTGTTCTATACCATCTTTATCTAATCCTGATACAAAGCCTAGTGCTTGAATACCTAATGTCTCTGACCACGCAAAACCATTAGATGTTAAAGTACCAATAATGCCTCTAGCAATAGTAGGGCTTTCAGTAGCTTTAGTGTAGAATAAACGATACTGTGATTTACTTCTAAGTACTGCGCTAGTAATAATGTAGTCTTTATCAGCAGCAATATCAGATATAATACTTTGTATCTGCCTACTAACAGACCCTAACTCTACGTCACCAATCCTTGCTGTACCTGCAACTGTTCGCACTCCATCAGGAGAAAGAAATAAAAGGTCGCCACCTATTTCTTGAATACTGCCGCCTGATACACAGCCTACGTTTGTTGTAATAGGCACGACTGCTACAGTGCTAGAGTTATTTATATTTACAAGTTTATGTATACTATTCTGACAAAAGATAATTAAGTCACTACGAAAGCTTGCTAGTCCTACTACAGCATCTTCAATTACAATACTTCCTGCGCCGCTTCCAGTAAAACTATCAATATCATTAGTGCTACTATAGAATATAGTATTTTTAGCTGTAGAAGCTCCTGCAACTACTAAGTGTTTATCGTGTATTACACCAACAGCAGGGCCTGTAGTTCCGCTTACTGTGATCTCTTTTGCAAAGAATGTACGATTAGTTATATCTGCATCTGTGCCTGTCATTTGAAATAAGAACGGTTCGTTTACACCATCACAAATAACTAGCTCACCATAATCTGACGTACCTTCATATAAAGCAAAACTGCATCGTCCTTGAGAAGTACGTGCAGCTACTGAGCGTCCTGTAAATGTAGAGTAATTATCTCCTGATCCAGATACACTTGCTCTATTTACTTGAAGCCAAGAAGTACCGTCTTGACTAAAAAATATTCCTGTGCCTGAACAAACAACTACGCCATCTGCGTATACTGTCATGCCAAGAATACCTTCACTACTATTAGGTCTAGTATCTCCAAACTCTGTAAAACCATCTACTCGTCTGTAGCCACCATCAGGGTCTACTTCAAAGTTTCTAAGGCGTGTAGCAAACCCCGGCTGAGAAAGCATTTCTAGCTGGTTCAGGTTGACGTTTAAACCGCCCTTACACGAAAATCCCCAAGGCTGTGACACTACACAAACCTCACACGGTCATCTTTAAAGTATCCCGGCGCTGGTTCCATCAAGTGCAAGCGCATCAAGCGTATACCACGCTTATAGTCTTCAAGAGCAAAAGCTGCTGCTTGAGTATCTTCTTTAAACTGATGCACATAGTATCTAGCCCTAGCAAGTAATACTGTTTTGTATACATCTGGAAAAACTATTTCGTCACCGAAAGCATCTAAAGGTGTAGGTAAAGCATACGCAAAAAACCAAACACGATATACTTTATCAGGAATAGGACTCAATCCAAAGTTTCTACCATCAGGACTTTTAATTACTCGACTAGGTACGCCATACTGTTGTGTGTCTGCATCATCTAAGTTTTCACTAATTCTGTAGTAGTCTTTAAACTCTTCAGTAGTAGTAAAACGTAAATTACGCGCTTCATAAGGAGCAGACTCACCGCTAACACCTACAGTAGTAAGATAAAAATTATCCCAATCAATATAGCCATAGTCATTAACTAAAGAAGAACTTGCTGGCTTTAGTTCATACCAACGTGTTCCTGCTACAGTTTCAATATATACATTGCCGTACATAGGATCTACAGCACCGCTTTCTGCTACAGCTAAGAAAGGCCACTGAGGTTCTTCATTAACAATATCAAAATAAGCCCTATTAATTACATCTTTAACATGCTGCTGAACGCCAATAGCATTAGCGAAAGTAGAAGAAGTCAATGCGACTTCATTCATCTCTCGCAGTAGCTCATTTGTTAATGAAAGATAAGTAGCCATTATTTTTTATGTACCTTCTGTATTTCAAAGTTAGCTGTAAGAGAAGCACCTTTATGTGCTTTAAACTTACCTTCATGCTTCATAAGTTTGTAGGTCTTACCACTTTTCATCCAGTGATAGCCCTTGGGTGCCTTGACTCTCATCGTCCTTTAGGTAGGCTTTTATTGTAGCCAGCCATTGCGTTACAAGCAGTTTCCATTGCGTAAATATCAGATTTAGCTTTACCGCCGTGTCCATACATTTGGCGTCCACCGCCCATCGCACCGCTACGCATTTTCTTTTTCATCTTGCGATCCATTTCTTCATCCATCGCAGAGTAACCCATAGCAGCTTTTTTACGATTCATATCACCGCCATACATCATCATACTTCTCCCTGTATATTTATTAGGAACATAACCTTTTTTCATTGGAACTTTATTCACTAATCTTGCTCCATTGAAAATGTTTTACTTTTTTCTCTAGCAGCTTCTATCTCTGTTTCATACTCTGTTGTATTTTCACCTTTGTTAAAAATACGATCATAGTTATCTTTATACTGAGAAAGATTCATTCCTTTACGAAATCTGCTTCCTTTACCAACAATAGCTTTTCTAAACGTAACAGGATTTGCTTCTGAACCAATTTGAGGCATAGTTAAATATCTCCAAAAGGAAAGGGGCCACCGAAGCAGCCCCGTCCAGTACTAGTCGATGCCGTAGAAAGCAGACACAAGAGCTTCAGAGCGAAGTACCTGTGCGCCGTATACGTGCAGACCACGAACAATATCACCAAAGCTGTCAGGGTCACGAAGAACCTCAGTGTTGGTAATAGTTTGAGCAGTAGCCGTAGAAGACATGTGACCAGCCAAGCACTTGCCAGCAGCGTTAGTAGTTGCAGCAATGTTGTTTGACTTGTACATATCAAAACCACGTAGCTTGCCAGAGCTTACCAAACCGTTACGGATTGAGCCTTGACCTGCGTTGTAGTCAACTGACAAGAGCTTAGAAGAACTTTGTACAAGTACTTCATAGAACTCTGGATTAGCAAGGAACCATCGTCCTTCTTCAGGTACGTTTTGCTCATCAAGCAAACGAGCCATGTGAGAAAGAACATCAATAGGATCATGCTCACTAGAACCAAAACCAATGTCCAAGTTACCAGTACCGTCGAAGGTACCAGCAGCAAGGTCAGTAGCGTTGTCAGAACCAAGAATGTGGTTAGGGCTAGAAGCCGACACACCAGCAAACATCTCAGCAATAACACCTGAGTCAAAAGCATCACGCAATGCGTAAGCTGCTGAAGAGGTTGCTACGTCACGGAAGTTAACGTGAGACATGTTAGTTTCAATATCATCAACGATGAATTTGAAAGCGTTAGCTACGTCAACGACCAAGGTTAGTTCTTGGTCAGTAAGTTTAGTAGCAGTTACATCAGCACCACGCTCATACTGGTAAACAGTAATTTCGGGTTCTTTGATGATTCGCACACTATCACCAAATGCAGATATTTCACCAGCATAGTCAGTGTTAGTAATTGCTTCTACTACAGAAGACTTACGGAAAAAGTTTAGTACCTGCTTGGAATAAACTTTAGGTAGGAAAAACGAATTCGTTTGTCCTGATACAGAGTTACCAAAGTTTGCATTGGTATCTGTACTTGGTTCAAAAAATTGATCTGATACGTTATTAGCCATGTTAATATACTCCTAGTAAAACATAAGTTATTTTACTACTCTGCCCTCCATCATAGCTAGTTTGATTTCATCTTCATACTTATCAAACTGATCAAGGGACATAGCAGCGATTTCCCGTTCAGTCCAAACTTTAGGTTGCTTAGCATCTACAGAGGTGGTTTTAGTTGATACCATATCCGCTGCACTGCCTTGTTGCTTCCGCTGTCTGGGCTGTGATTGTGTTTGAGATTTGCCAGTTTCTAACTTATAAAGATCTATTGCTTTAGATGCTAAAGTTACATTATCTGGATTATTGTAAATCCAATCTTGAATTTGTTCTGGTTGTTCCTTTGCCCAAGTATGAAAGTCATCGTCGCCTCTAAGATCTTCAAAATCAGGGTGACGTTGCTTCAGTGTAGACTCAGCTTCTCGCCGCAATACTTCAGACTCACGTTGCCGCATAGACTGTAGTTGTGCTTCAAGATCTGCTACCTGTCGCTGACTTTGCATGTGTGCAACAGTCTCAACTGTATTGTACAAATCAGGATACTCTTGCTTAAAGTTCTCTAACTCTTCTTCAGACTTAGGTGGCTGATAAGCAGGTTGTGCTGACTGTGCCATAGCAAGAAGTTCTTGTTCTTTTTGCTTAAACTCAGAAAGCTTAGTATCATAATGCTTCTTTAAATCATCATATCGCTTTTTGTAATTAGTTCTTTTACGAGGTTGAGCTTCTTCTTCAGGGGCCTCTTCTGGGGTAGCCTGTTCGCGCTCTGCGTAAAATAATCCATCTGCATCACCTCTACGAGGCTCGTCTGGCGTATGCCAAGGCTTGCGTGCATTATATGGGTTACTTACTTCCTCTTCGTATTGTGGTTCTGACATTCTCAATCTCCTTCACGGGGCTTGTGTCTTGCAAGGTAGCCATTATTAACTCCGTCGAGTAAATGGGGCTTGACTTACCAAGGTAGCCGTAAAATTATTGAAGGCTTGGCATTCTGTTGGCACCCATCATAAGCTTCTCAATTTCTTCTTGAGTTTGACTCATTCCGAGGTTTTCTGGATCTTCATCCTCCATCATACCGCCTACAGCCTTCATCTGATAACCGCCATCATAGGCACGTTCAGCATCATCCATCATTCGTTGGAGATTGTCTGCACCCATCTGGTCGGTTGCTTTTTTGGTAAATACAAACTCACCGTCGCTTAAACGAGCGGGTATAGAGTCTGATACACCAGTTCCGGGGCCATCTACTTCGCCAGCACCCGAAAATTCTGTAGCAGTCAGCATTACTTTTTCTAGTATGTCTTCTAATCTAGAATCATTTTGTAATGCGTCTGCTAAATAATCTTGTTCTTCATCGCTAAGTGATTCATCCATCACGTATTTAATATAATCATCTTCCATTTCATCATCAGGAAGCTGAGAGGCCATTGCTTCATCCATTTCATCTGCTGGGATGTTTGGATAGGTGTCTACTGGCATACCTTCTACAGGCATCATTAAAGTCCCGCCTTCATTAAATACTCCACGGCCTTTAAGTACATCTGCTTGTGTTACTTCTCCATCACCTGTAAGGTCAGGAAACTTACCACCTTCTGCTTTACCTTCTCTTGAGGTTGTAGCTTTTTCAAAACCCATTTGCATGTTTTGAAACATTTCTCTTTGTTGCTCAAGTTCTGCTAGTTCTTTTTGTACTTTTTCAGAAGGAACAGGATTTTCTTCTTTTATTCTTGCAATTTCTAAACGAACAGCCCTAAGAGCTTCATCTCTCCTAATATCTTCTTCTCTTGCCTCTTGAAGTTCTCTACTTCTTGATAACATACCGCCTGACATATCTTTAGCCATTATCTTCTTTCCTTTCTAAAACTTCATTTACTACTTGAGGCAACTCTAGTAATCTACCCAGCAAATTCATCTTCCCCTGACTGCGGAACATTTCCTGTTCCAATGTTGCCCCCACCAGTACCTGTAACTCCAAGGTTTTGAGGTTGTTGAGGTACTCCTCCAACGCCGCCCATTCCTGCTTGTTCTTCACCAAGGGGGCCAGCTTCCGCGCCAGTTGCTTGTCCAGCATTTTGCATTCCTATGATTTGTGCCATCATTGCTGCTTCTTCTGGATCGTTCAACAGTTCATCTGGATCAAGATCTAAGCTATAAGCAAGTTCACTGATAAGCTTGTTAATTTTAATAAACGGAGCAACGGCAGGGTTAGCTGCTGTTTGCAAGAACATAGTAAGTCTCTGACTCCGTACCTCTTTCTGCATCAGGCTATTTGTTCCTGTTGCTTTAACTTCTAGATCACCTTCAACACCAAGGTCACTTTCAAGAAACTGCATGTTCCATTGGAAGTACGCTTCGCCCAAAGGCTTCAAAAGAAAATCATCTAAGTTTTTAATAACTGTTTTAATGTTTAGTGAAGCAGCACCAAGTAACATAGACATGCCAGAGGCAGTCCTAGTCATGCTTTGAACACCTGTTTGTCCATGAGAATAACTAGGAATACCTGTTTGTTCATCTGCTAATTGCCTAAACTTATCGAACATCATCATATTTTCTTGGGAAGTATTTGGGAACTTCAATCCATTAATAGATTGTCCCGGTACTCCTGCTTGGCGACGAAACACTTTGCCGGGATATATTTCCATGCTTTGACCACCTACAAGGGCAGTTTCATCTACATCAAATACAAGTGATCCCGACAATGCAAGATTATCAATAGCCATGCGAGCATGACCGTTCATAATCTTTTGCGAATCGTCCATATTTTCGGCTACGCCAATTCCAAAAAAGCTATAGGGATTACGCTCATAGGTAAAAGCGTGATAAGGTACTCTAAATGGGGTGAATGGGTTAACCACTGCCCGAAGCATCTTACCATTGCAAATCCATGCGTTAATTTGGATTTCATCTAAATCGTCTACTCCTTCATCCAGTTCCATACCGACTTGACGAGCATACTCTGCATCCATGACGCCCCAATACTCTAAGACTTCAAACTGACTAGCACCATATTCATCACTACGGCTATCGTCTTTTAGTTCTTGTTCATAGTCTTTTTCAATGTAGTTAGGCCCCATCTGCAAACATTCACGTATCGCATCTTTGTCAAAGTATGGTAGCTTGCTAAGACCTCTGAGTTGAGTACGATTCATACGATGTCTATGGAACACATACTCACACTCTGCCATTGTGGTTGCATTAGGATCAGGAAAGAAATCCCATATACTTACAAACTCTATACGAGGAACACGTACTGACACAGGACTATACTTCCTTTCTCCGTCTTCCGTACTCCAACGATTAAGAGTTTTGTTAAAGTTGAATGGGCCTTTTACAATACCTGTCCCAAACAACGCTGCTTCAAACAAAGAGTTTCTTATTTCACTAGCACCATTAGATTCTTCAATCTGATCGTGTATAAGCTTTTCCATTCGTCTAGCAGCTTTCTGTGCTGGACTAATTTCAAGTGCTTCTGGAATAGGAGATAGACCTTCTTTAAGACTGTCTTCTGCTAATTCTTCCACTCTTTGTTGTTCAAATTTCCCTGTGCCATAGGTTGCTCCAGCTTTGAGAACACGCCCATCGCCTTCGTAACCTACGTCATAAGGATTCTCTACTTCTGTTTCTTGTTCAACAACAGAAGTTTCTATTCCTGGCACTGGAGTCTGTGTGTCTAAGTGTGCATGTTCTGCCACACCTTCAGGCACTTTAGTTTCACTAATACCAATAGGAAACTTATTCGCTCCAAATATAACATCTACAAGCTGTCCGTATGCAGCAAGTACTTTAGTTTTTGTAATCTTTACAAATACTCTAGACTTTTCAGATTCTCTAAATCGTACATGCTTTCCATACATACCACGATAGTTGTGATAAGCAGCAAGCCATCGTGACTCATCTAGATCACGCGCAGATTCAGCAGAGATAAATCTGTCTTGAATCAAACCCACAAGATTATTTTGTAAGTTTTCTTCAAGGCTCAAATTCATCCCTTGCTCAGACTCTACTTCTTCAAAGTAAAGCTCGTTTGATGTTAAGTTATTTTCAGCCATAATTTACTAGTCTGGAGTTACACCAAGATGTTGGAACTCAATTAAAAAAGTAGCAGTAGTTGCTGCTGTCGCTAAGTCACTTGCAAGAGGCTTTAAGCGAATGTGCAGTGTACGTGCAGCAGCACTATACAAAGAACCTGCAAGCGTCATTGCTTCTGAAGTAGCTGGGCCACCACTCATGGTAGAAAAGCCGTTAGCTGCGGCTGGAACACCATTAGCAATAATGTACAAAGGGGTGTTAGCAGTAATAGTAACAGCACTGCCACCATCATCCGCAATAGCTTTTTCATCAATAATCTGTCCACCACCTGCTGCTGTTCCTAAGTCAAAATCAATATCGTCACCTGAAGAGCCACCAGTAACTAAGTTACCATTAGCAATCATAATAAGATTTTTAATTGAAGTATCAGCAGGTTGAGTAAAGCTAACATCATAAGTAGCGTTAGCCGTTACAGCAATAGTGTCTGTAGTAGCAGACGTTGCTGAAGTAATAACATTATCTGATAGGGCTTGAACGTCTAGCGACTTCGCTGAGTTACGCCCCGTATCTCGTATATCTACAACTGGGTTAGTCATATGTTCCTCCTAATATCCAAATTCTGAATCAACTGGCGTGTAAGCCTGTTCCATCCTCATGTGTCTAAACTGGTTAAATATGTCATTAACTTTGGGCCTTGACATAATTAAATACCTTAACGCATCGTATGCGTGATCAGGTGCATGTGTATCGACATCTTCAGGATTAGACTTGTCCAATGGTATACTCTGTAGCTCACGTATCAAGTTAGGGCAACTGTTAAATATCTGTATTTTTGGTCTGCCACTTGGTTGTACTCGCAAGTATTCATGTATTTGAATCTTACCCTGAATTCTATTTTTATCTGCTCTTCGCAGCTTATGCCCACCTCGTTGTAGTGTTTCTCCAACTGTAGGGCCTGTAGTACCTGTTCTGTTCCATGCTGCTGTATCTAGTACACCTTGAACAGAAAAAGGATCTTCTAGTTCCATGTTTGTTATCATAACAGCTAGGTCTTCACCTGTAAGCCCTTTACGATATAACTCCCTATAAATTATAAGGGTGCCATCAGAAGGATCAACACAACCCCAAACACAAGCACTCTCAGAAGCATAACCATAGTCAATACCTTTTACCCTTTCCCATCCTATTGGGATTTCAAAAGGAGGAATAACATGTACTTCTGTATCAAACTCAGTGAAGGCAGCGCCTTCTGTAATGTCCCAATCTCCTTCTAAAAGCTGTTTACGTTGCACATCTGGCAACGCCTTCAACATCTGTTCATATCTGCCATCTTTTGAAAGATAAGGGTTATCATCTAACCTAGCAGGTATGAACTTACGTGTCAGTCCATCCGCTCCTGTAAAACTCTCATTAGGTTCTGAAGGATGTACATATCGCTTCTTTACCCAATGCGCTCCTGCTCCACCGGGGTTTGCAGTACAACGCATGTAAGGAGTAATCTCAGGGTCTGTTGTTCTTAGTCGTGATGCTAAGTAGTTCCATGAGAACTCTGTACTTAAATGTGTAATCTCATCAAAACCAATCCAAGAATATGCTTGACCTTGGTATCTGTACACATCTGCATCTCGTTCCAAGAAACCAAACTCTAGTTTAGCTCCTGATGGGAAAGTCCAGATCTTTTCAACTTCTCTGAACTTACAGCCGGGAAAAGCCTTCGGATATAACTCTCTAGACTTATCTATAAGTTCCCTCAGTTCAGGCATGGAGCGTCTTAGTATTAACGCCCTGTGAGCAGCCCTATGAGCGAATCTGAGGGGATCTACAAGCATAGCATAGGATTTACCACCTCCTGCTGCACCGCCGTATAGAACGTCTGTCTCTGGCGCTGCTAGGAAGTCTGTCTGTGGCCCCTCATTAGGCTGAAATATAACTTCCTTTGCTTTTGCTTCTTCCCTCACATTGTCTGGAAGTAGCTCTAAATCATCTGCTTCTACTATCTTACCTTCTTTGGTAGTAGCGTCTGCTGGTTCATCTAATTTAGTCTGTAAATTTTCTTGTTTCTTTAGACTTGTCTTTAGATTACTAAGTTGTGCCTGAAGCTTCTTTTCTCTTTTCTTTTTCTCTCTTAGAGATCTTTGAGCAGAAATCTTAGCCTTAGTTTCACTGTGATAGTTGTATTGTCTCTTAGGAGTATTAGGGTCAAGTAACCCTCTATCAATCTTCTCCTGCTTTACATACTTACTGATGGTTTGATGAGAAACTTTCGCATCTTCAGAAGCATTATTGATTATCTCTCTAGCTTCTCTTAGGCTTGCAATCCTTCCATCAATAACACCATCAATAGCATCTTGTAACATCTTTATCTGTTTAGGGACTGCTTGTAGCTGTTTCCCATCTTCAGTTAGTTCATATCCAAAAGGAATAGAACCTGATGCTTTCTTTTTAGTCTTCGGAAACTTCACTTACTTCACCTTCGTACACTTGAGTCTCTTTCGCTGGTAAAATAAATAAGCTACCTGCATTCACATCTACATTGTGGTTAACATCTAATCTATCTGTTTTTGATATGCCTACTCTATCCAAAATAGTCTGTGCTGCCTGTAACTTAGTATTCACTTGTGGAATAGTCTCATCTGTATTCATCACTTGTACCAGCTTAAAAGCGGCTTGGGGTGCAGATTGAGCTAGAATACGCGAGGCCAGATCTATCACTTCTTGTTGCAAACTTTTAATGACTTGTGGATAACTACCTTCTGCGTAACCTGCAAGCTCTGCTGCTATTTTTGGATCACCTCCCGTTTGGATTAGACAGTCCAAGAACTTTTGCTGCTTTTCAGTTAACTCTCTATCCTTGGTAGGACGAGAATCTTTTGGTACAAATTTTGAAATATGTGACATAAGTAACTAAAATATAACCATTATAGACAACAAATCTGGATTTGTCAAGTACTTTTTTTCGTTTTCTTTACAGAAAACACTTGACAAAGTTAACATCTCTGTGTATAATATGTAGAATATTAAGAATACTGATACATCTATTTTTAATATATATGTTAAATATATAGTTAAAATATATATAAAAATATATGTTAACATAGAAGATGAATATTCTAAATATTGTACTTGTGAGCGCAACTATTCCCAATGTTGCCTAATATGGGTGTCAAGGTTTACAATTGAAAAATAGTGTAAAATGTTTAAGATTGCATTATACCTACCCCCACCCCCACTGGCCACCTGCCCCGCCCCTCAGAATCAGATGCAAATGATTCTCATTACCATATTGTACTGATTGTCAATTGTAGTGGCGATCTATTCCCAATTGTAAAATACTTTTAAATAGGAATGTTTCTTATTTGAAAGTATTTCCCAATTGTAAATTATTTAGAATAAGACGCGCTGCGCTGCTGCTGGGAAAGATTTACAATAATGTAAAAGATTTTTAACATGCGAAATAGTTGGCATGTATTTTGCATATTACCCATATTTTCAATACGTTACTGTACATACATACAGCCGCTAGATCGCCTCATATTCTCCTCTAAGATCCTCCATTGTTACCCTGTAGCCTAGCACCTATTTTTTATAACCCACCTTAGAATGGCATTACGTCGGTCTGACGGGAATAAACTTAAACTTGTTGTCAGGAATAATGCACCAATAATGAAGGAATAATGGAGGAAAGTACTGTATAAACATACAGTTTTCATTATATCTCCATTTTACATATTGTGCATATTGTGATAGGTCAGAAGAACAGTAACAATTTGAAACAATTTAGTTACATCTCGTAACGATAAACCTATTCTAATTAGCGTCCATTCTGTTATTGTTCCCCTATCGCTTAACGGCGAGGAGGCCCAGTAGAAAATGCACTGCCCTGCTCGCTTCGCGGCGACTACAATTGTCCTAGTACATGTAGCACCGGCTAGGTACTGCGACGGATTGTAGAGCGAGCGGATATGATCTTTTGTTTGTTCATCACTAGGTGGCTTTCAAAAGTAACAAGCGCAGCGCCACTACCCTTTTGGGATATGTGAAAAAACGGTGATTTATCACCTACTGCGAGTGCTGATCATTTTCGATGGCCTACATTCTGTACAGCAACCAACTGGCAAACAGCGCGAAACTAGGCCGAGCCACAGCGTGATCTGTAAAGCAGTTTATTTTAACTGGGCTAGACTATGGGGTTGAGGCGTACCGACAGGCTGCGTATTCCGCGAGGCATTCCCCTACTTTCTATATCTAATTTGACTAGGCCCAGATTTTGGCTCTGCCCTAGTTTGTTTCTGCTACTTGCTAGTGCTTGTTTGCGGATTCCATTGCAGGTATGGCGAGTTGTGAAGTAGTCGAAATCCGAGCGGAGCGAGCGCCGCATGGAATGCGCCTGAGTGTGCGGGTAATGGAGGAAACCATTATCTATTACACTCAACCACAGATTGCGCCCACCTAGCCTATGGCACCTTAAACAGTGCGGATCATATACAGAGTGCACCGACGATACGAGAAGATCGCGGAAAATTATTAAAACCTAAGAAGGGGAGTTGACTTTTGTTGCTCCCCTTTTTTTTGGTTTCCATTATGTCGCTAATTCTGGCGGCATAACCACAGACCAAACGAGGGTTTACTTATGATCGACTCAATCAAAAAATTGAACAATGCTCTAAAGCGTATCAGCCGAGACAGTGTTGCAAGCGTACTTTTAGAAGCTGAAACATTTGCTGTTTCACAATTGAAAGAACATCGCAACGCTTCCCCTGTATCTGCTATTGCAATTGCGCTTTCTAATATATCTGGTCGGCCTTATGGCTTATCGCGTAGGGAATACATTACCCATTATGAAACAATGGGCCTTGTATGGGATAAGCAAAAAGAATCTTTCAGTATTGGAAAAGATGCGGATTTTGCAGAGGCTCCCGTCGGCTACTGGATAGGCATGGAAAAGCCAAAAAATGAATCTACTGCTAGTGAGAAAGCAGAGAAAGTGTTTGCGCGGATTGCAAAGTCCGAGCTAACATACAAGCAAGCAGTGGCGTTACTTGCTACTGCGTACAAAACCAACCAAAAGAAGGCAGCATAAAATGGACTACGAAACAAAGCGAGAGAACGCGACTTATTCAGCATTCAAGAAAGTAAATTACAATAGCGTCATGCTCAAGGAATTTGAAGGCGCTATAGTTGATTTACGCTATACCTTGGATAGTAGGATGAATAGGCTTGAATTTGCAGAAGCGTTGAAATTCATTGTACATGACCAAATTGAAGCGTCAGATTCTAAAACGACAATCAAAGCACTAGAAGCTATCATTAAAGCTATAGAAGTGCGCATGTCTGATCTGGCAAAGTAGAAACCAAACCTAGCCTATCCGTGCGATGGGTTAGACTATGTTTTCTATGGCTTGGCTGGTGCCATACTGTTGACGATGCGACACTAGGTGCAGTGCGCCTGTTCGGTACTTCGCATGTATCGAAGGGGATGTAGTGTAGTTAGTGCTGATGCAGTATGCGAAGGTTCAATTCCTTCGGAAGTCTCCAATTTAATAGCAGCGACTCTCCGCGCTGCGAACCATCCTACGGGTACGATGTAAAACTGCCCTACAGTATACGGTGGAGTGCCTGAGTGGTTAAAAGGACTAGACTGTAAATCTAGCGGCTGTTGCCTTCGTAGGTTCAAATCCTACCTCCACCACCAATTAGTAGCAGGGCGGGACGGGCATGACGGAAACTCATGTGCCTATGGCCTCCTAGACCGTTTGCCGTGGCTCTAGTGTGACTTAACTTGATGCACTACCCACGAACTGCTGCTCGTCTGAGTACGACGTTAAACTGCTACCTTTACGCTGGAGAAGGGTTGCAAACCTTCAATGGTATTGGGTCGACAATGGTAGGTAAATCAAGAAATGCTACCGCCTATTCCTATTCATATGAGGTTACTCAGTCCCTATATAGGAAGGGTACTAACTGGCTGGTCATCCTGAGCAAGATGTAAAACTGCTCATTTTTTGTGTCTGAAATAAACTGAGGAACAGGTATGCAAAAAAGAGTCATGTTCTCTAACGGATACGGAGCGAGCATCATAAGCAATGAGTTTTCATACGGCGGCTCTGAGGGTCTGTTTGAGATAGCAGTGGTTGATAGCAAGGGAGAGCTAGTGTACGACACGCCTATAACAAATGATGTTATTGGCCATTGTACTAAGCAACAACTTGGTGACATTTTAATTAAAATCATGGAACTTGAACCAAAAGAGGGATGAAATATGTTGATTGAGAAAGTGTCTATGCTCACAAACAAGGTGCATATCCGCGAGATAGATGTAACTAGGGAGCAAGTAGAGAACTGGCAAGGTGGAATGTTAATTCAAGAAGCAATGCCAAACCTGTCTATTGATGACAGAGAATTTATGATGACGGGAGCAACAGCAGACGAATGGGCTGCATTGGAGGATGAAGAATGAAAGCAGAAGAACTACAGGCATTATCAGATGCCCAAGTGTGTGAGATTGGTCGAAGGTATTGGGAGAAGGCGCGTAGGTGCAAGGAAGAACCTGCCGCCAATGAACTCATCAAGTCAGGTATGCAATGTGCTGTAGAGATGGAGCGTAGAGCAGAGTTTAGGAAGGTGAACAGATGAGAGCTATGCTATGGGCATTCACTGTGACTGCCTACATATTGTTGTGGGGTTTGATCTTCATTCACCCACTTGTTAGTATTTTAATTCATTTTTGAGGAGTGAACGGGTGAATGTTGAAGAAGTTGATATTTTAATTGCTGAAGCAAAAGCAGAAGCAGAAAGAACTGATCTTAATAATTACCACAAAAGTAATATAAATAATGCGGCTCGACGCGAGCAGTACCGCCTTGAAACTTTAAGGATATTTTTGCTTATTGATGGAATAACTGTTGCTCCGAGTAACTCAGGTCTTGTTTTAATTAATGGTAAGTTTGAGTATGCTTTGCTTACTGGACGATGGCGTGTTGTTGGTGGAAATAAATGGTACTGGAGTAAAAGTCCTGAAAGTTTTGTTTCTAAATATGTACTGGAGAATGATAAATGACTGAGAGAAAGAAGCAGCAATGGATCATGGTTATGAACAGGAACAAGCATATTCCAGATCGTGAATGGGGTATGGAGGTTTCATATTCCATTGACCATCATGGGGTAGTGGAAGCGATGCGTAAGGCTCAAGAGTTTATAGATGAGAGAGCGCGTCTGTTCACTAATGTTGAATTTAAATTAGAAGGAGGCGAATGGTAATGGATAGTTTTGAAAAAGATCTGGCAATCATTTTGGACTATGCAATAGCGTACAGTGAATCATCTGGAAACTATGTGGCAGTCATTCATCCTTACGAATTCAGAAAGATACTAGTTAATCTTTTGCACAAGGCTGTTGAAGATGCAGTAGATCAGCAGCAAGCAAATCAGTACGACAAAGACAGAGAAATACTGGAGGTATGATGAAACTTCTTGATACTACTGGTGGTAACACTAAGTTAAACAAAACAGACAAGGGTTCTCAGGAGTACAGGCTTGCAGGGTTATCTCTCATGCCAGACGATATACTCTGTCCCTACCGTAACATCGCTGCGTGTGCTGATCCATGCTTAGAGTCAGCAGGTATGGGTGTATTCACCAACGTCAAAGAAGGTAGGCAGCGCAAGACTGATTGGTGGCACGAGGATCAGGCTGCATTCCTTACACAGCTACGCAAAGAACTCACAAACTTTGACAAGCTTTGCAAGAAGCAGGGAGTCAAAGCAGCAGTGAGACTCAATGTATTGTCAGACATACCGTGGGAGAAGCATGGGATACCACAAGCATTCCCTGACATATTCTTCTACGACTACACAAAGAATCCATCAAGGCTGGGCAAGACTCCAGACAACTACGAATTGATGTACTCTTACAGTGCAGAGCCTAAGTACCAGAAGTACGTGAAGAAGGCTCTCAAAACAGATGCACCCATGTCAGTAGTATTCCGTAATGGAATGCCTGAGTTCTACTTAGGTAGAAGGGTAATAGATGGTGATGCGTCAGACTTGGTTAACGTCAAGGCTGGTGCAGTCATCGTAGGGTTGAAGGCTAAGGGTAAGGCTAAGAAAGACAAAGGCAACTTCGTTGTCGATGCTTCTAACTTAATTGCCGTAGCTGCATAGGCTCCCCTCGCCACCTGAGTAAGTGGTTAAACTGCTCACCAACTCAAGTAACATACAGGAGGTACGATGGATCAAGACAAGATCAAGTGCGCCCAGTGTAAAAAGCTGGGCCATCCACTTGAAATGGTTTTCGTATGGGTGAAAACTCTATGCGGAAAGTGTGCAACTCGACAACTAATGAACGCACGGAGGTTAAGGTAATCAAAATTAAATTAACAAAATGTGCAAACTGTGGTGCAGAAACTAATTACTATTCAATGGTTTACGTTGATAACCTATTAGTCTGCACTAAGTGTGCGATGGTTCAATTAAGATGGTAACAATTCGTTACAATTTAAAGTTGCTGCCATTCCAAAAAACTGCTACCCTATATTCTCAATAAGAGATGAAACAAGTTCAAACAAAGGAAACAAAATGAACACTAATGTATTAAATTTATTTAACAAATCTAGTTCAAATGGTTTTTTAAATATCTCTTTAGCTAATCCGTTACATCCACTTGACGAGCTAGAACCACCACGTATTGTTGACACTGTGATAGAAGCAAGACCTATGCACTACACAAATGTTAATGGTGATCGTGTTATTGATCCGACTCGTCGTGGTCTTCATGTTGCTGGTACTGATGACGCACCTATCAATGTGGTTAAGCCTAGCTATAACTTCAAGGGCGCACAGTATGGTGATCTGTACAAGGCTATGGTTAGCATCTGTAAGGCATCAGGTATTAACTGCAAGGGTGCGAAGGTTGATCATCAGATGTCGCATGATGGTGCGTTGGGTACGATTACGATTACACTGCCTGAGTATACCATAGAGACTGCCAAAGGTGATGAAAGTGTATTTCAAATCAGTGGTCGTACATCATTCAACGGCATGTGGGCTGTTGTCCTACAGGTAGGTGCAGTTCGTATGCTTTGTATCAACGGGCAGGTCTTCGTAGATAACTTCAGCATGTACAAGGCGAAGCACACCATCAGCATGGATACTGAACATGCCAAGCGTAAGCTCGCTGCTGCACTGAATAGTTACCAGCATGAAGCAGAGCGTTGGAAGCACTGGACTAAGAACAGCATCACTAATCGTGAGGCATTCAACATATTTGCAATGGCTTCCAAGTGTAAGTTTGTTTTAGCTAAGCCCAACATGTCAGTCACTGAGCTAATGGAAGAACCTGAAGTATACCGTAACCGTTCGCTTCAGTATCTTTGGAATCAGTACACCACTGACGAACAGAAGACGTTAGGCTCTACTCACTGGGCAGTGTACAATGCAATGACTCATTGGAGTACACATGCTCCTGCTTCTCAGAAGACTGCTCAAGGTAACATCCTAGCAATCAAGGCGAAGCGTGTTGAGTCAGTACGTGAAGCAGCCAAGTCACTAGCAGCGTAAGGAAATAAAAATGAGAGTGCGTATAAGTAAAACTGCCATGCATAATGGAGTTCCTACTGCTTATGTAGTTAAGGTCAGAGGGAAAAAATTCCCTCGCGGCCTTCGTGAGTGGTACTTTCCTGAAGATAAAAAGGCAGAGACAGCCCTTCAAATGGCTATCAATGACTACGAAAACTATTTGAGAGATAGCATTCAATGAATATCTTTTACATAGATACATGCCCTGTCAAAGCAGCGCAGATGCAATGCGACAAGCACGTAGTGAAGATGGTACTAGAGTCAGCGCAAATGCTTTGTACAGCACACCATGAGTTTGGAAACCATGACGTACCCTATAAAGTAGCGCACAGGAATCATCCTAGCACTATCTGGGCGCGTAGTGGTCTTAAACAATATGTCTGGCTGTTCAGGCACTTCATGGCTCTCTCAGACGAGTATACAGAACGCTATGGTAGGGAACACCTAACGTGGCAAAAGTGTGCATACGCTTTATTTGAGCCACCTATGGGCATTCCTGACATTGAGTGGACAGATCCTCCTCAGTGTATGCCTGATGAGTGCAAGCGTGAGACATCTCTGGCTGGTTACACTGAATATTATTTTAATTACAAACCTCTTGTGATTGATATGCGATGGCCCAGCCACAGACAACCGACTATGGAGCGTAACTATGCTACTGCTTAAAGCAATACAGGCTCAGAAAAAACGAGCTAAGATGTCTGCAACTAGTATTGATATTGACAGGTATCGTACCAAGCTGACTGATGAAGAGATTCAGAAAGTATTTCAAATGACTAGGCAGAACTGTCCCGTGAGTGAGATCGCTGAGACTGTAGGCATTGGATACTCTACTGCTTACAACTATCGCAGACAGGAACAAAGACGAATGGCAAAGGGAGCCTAACATGCAAAACGTAATTGATGTGTCGAACCATATTCTAAAGTATTCACAAGTCTATACCTTTGAGGCACCAGTGACTGACTTGGTAAAGGAAGAGGCACTTCAGTTATGCTTGAAACATGGAGAGGAATTTGTTATCTTGTTCATTGAGAATTATTTAAACCTGATGATGGAGGAACTGTATGAGCGCAACTGATCCAAGAGCAGAGTTCTATTCTGAGTTAGACGATTGGTGGGCGCAGCTATGGGCATTGCGTATCTGCGCCACTCAACCATCTGAGAAGATTAAAAATAAATTCTTTACACTTGTTGAAGACAGGTGCAGCGAGGCAGGTTGCTGGAAGTTAGGTGATAACAACATGTCCCTTTTGTTCAGTGAGTTCCTTGATGATTTAGGAGAGTGGTGATGGACTATTACCTACCGTTAACAAAAGAACAGTACGACATTTTTAAAACATCAAAGTACATTCGTACCTTGTATGAGAATAAGTGTCCTGTTACTGTAGCAAGCAACTCTGATAAAGGAGTGGTGCTTCTTCTGGGCGAAGGAATTGACATTGATGTGTACAGAGATGTTTACTTTCCTTTCATAGAGGAGTACAATCTAGATTCATTAACCAAGAAAGGAGATGAAACATGAACCCACCTTCAGTCGTAGAGGGACAGGTATACTACCCTCATCTGGTAGTTCCTAATCTGGACTATAACAAAACAACAGCATGGTACGAGCTATTCCTAGCAGTATCTGATGATGTCTTTGCTATGTTCAAAGATGCGGGATTCTCAGAGGCGTTCTTGATGCCGCCGGGGAAGAAGAACTTCACACCTGATGCTGTTATTAAGTTTGCTACTTGGGCGCATAACTCTGATGGAAGTCAGATCCCTGCACCTATCGTAGTAGATAAGGATAAGAACAGGACAGACGTATCTATTGGTAACGGTTCTACAATCGCTGTGCAATGGGCGCGTAAGGAGTATGGCAAACTAAATAAGATAGTACGTCCACAACTCCAAGCTGTTCAGATTCTTAATCTGATTGAGCGTGGTGAGCAGACGGTAGAAACGCCCACCACAATAGAAAGCTTAGCATTTTAAAGGAGGCACAATGAGTGATCAACAAGGATGGACTTACACTTCTGAGTCTGGAACCTACGCTGTAGATAGGTTTACAGATGAAGGTAAGAGTGCTTTTGTCTTAATCATAGAGACAGATAAAGAAATACAGCAAGCTAGGAAGACCTTAGCTAAATTAGAAATGGCTGCTAAAGGTTTCAATGAAGCAGTACTTCAACAACTAACTGACGATATGCTAGTCGAAGAGGAGGCGGCAGAGGAACCTGTTCAATCAGACTCACATGAAATTTAAATTATAGGAGTAAGCTAATTGAGTTTCGTCAAACTCCATCAGCCTTGCCCTGACTGTGGATCAAGCGATGCACTATCTATCAATGACGATGGTAGTGCATTCTGCTTTTCATGCGGGGAAAGGTTCAGCAGTAGAAAGTACAACGCATTGTTAGGTGATTCGCCTACAGGAGATATTGAAATCAACTTAATAGAAAAAGAACCCATCACCTTCGCAGAAGAGGGTGAGTACGTGCCACTCAGAGATCGTGGAATATCAGAGCAAACAGCTAGGAAGTATGGTGTTCGATGTATCCTTGACTCTGCTGGCAACATCCTCAAACATCTTTACCCTTACTACAAAGACAAAGAGATTGTAGCCTACAAGGAACGTGTACTAGGCAGCACAGGGAAGCAAAACTTCTTTTCAAAAGGAGCCATTGGTTCTGCTGGTCTGTTTGGTGAGCATATGTTTCAAGCAGGAGGTAAGTACATAACCCTAGTTGAAGGTGAGTGTGATGCTATGGCTGCATACGAACTACTAGGATCTAAATGGCCTGTACTCAGCGTCAGATCAGGCGCACAGGGTGCAGAGCGTGACGTTAAAGCATCTCTAGAGTACCTAGAAACCTTTGACAACATCATAATTAACTTTGATGAGGACAAGGTAGGCAGAGAGTCTGCTAGGCGTGTAGCTAGACTGCTTAAACCCAGCAAAGCAAGGATAATGACACTACCTGAAGGCGTTAAAGACGCCAACGATATGCTGAACAAGCAGGATCACAAAGGTTATGTTGCAGCTTGGTGGGCAGCTAAAACTTATACACCCTCTGGAGTTCTTAGTGTCTCTGAAAACAAAGAGAAGTATAAGAACAGAGAGAAGAAGCAATCCTTCCCCTACCCTTGGCAAGGTTTGAATGAGAAGCTAGAAGGGCTTAGGCACGGTGAACTAGTTACACTAACTGGAGGCACAGGCTTAGGTAAGTCTAGTGTTACACGCGAACTAGAACACTGGCTAATTAAAACAACAAACGATAACGTAGGCATCATTGCGCTGGAAGAAACTTTCAACAGAACAGTTGATGGTATACTTTCAATTGAAGCTAATGCTAAGTTACACATTGACAGAATACGTGACCAGTACACAGAAGAAGAACTAGATAAGTTCTTTGATGTAATGTACGACGGTGACAACAACAATCGTGTATGGATTCATGCACACTTCGGAGCAAACGACATAGACTCTATCTTCAGTAAGTTGAGGTTTATGATTGTAGGCTGCGGGTGTAAGTGGGTTGTCATTGATCACCTGCACATGATGGTATCTACTACCATTGAAGGCGATGAAAGACGAGGCATAGACGCTATCATGCACCGCATCAGAACGCTCGTAGAAGAGACAGGAGCGGGAGTGATCTTAGTGTCACACCTTCGTAGGGTAGATGGCAACAAAGGCCATGAGAACGGCATAGAGACAGGTCTAAGCCACCTCAGAGGCAGTCAGTCCATCGCCCAGCTATCTGACTGTGTTATATCACTTGAGCGTAACCAGCAATCAGATGATCCTTTAGAGGCATCAACTACCAGAGTACGTATACTTAAATCAAGATACACAGGTGATGTGGGACTAGCTACACATCTTGTATTTGACAATGAAACAGGTAGACTATCTGAAGTAGATGGAGATGACATAAGCAACTCCAATGATGAAGAGAAGGAACTGGCACTGGAGTTTGATTAATGAAACTTGTATTCGACATTGAGACAGATGATCTCAAAGCAACAAAGATATGGTGCTTAGTTGCCAAGGACATAGAAAGTAAACAACTTTACACCTATGGGCCTGATCAGATAGATGAAGGATGCCAGCTTCTATCTGAGGCAGACGAACTAATAGGCCACAACATCATAGGCTTTGACCTACCTGTGCTTAGAGATCTAACTAGATTCAAAACGCTTGGTCGTGGACAGAAGATAGTGGATACTCTTGTACTGTCTAGACTGTTTGACCCAGTTCGTGAAGCTGGTCACGGTCTAGGTACATGGGGACACAAGCTGCGTTCAAATAAAATAGAGTTCAAAGAGTTCTCTGGTGGTTTTACCAAAGAGATGCTGGACTACTGTATACAGGACGTTGAGTTGAATGTTCTTGTTTACTTTGCTTTACGCGAAGAGTCCAGAGGATTCAGCAGAGAAAGCGTTGAGCTTGAGCATGAGGTAGCTGAGATACTAAAGGAGCAAGAGAAACATGGATTCTTATACGACTCTATGGCTGCGGATCTGTTACTTGCTGAACTACGCGAGACTGTTGCTAAGACAGAAGCAGCAGTTAAACGAGTGTTCAAGCCAAAAATCACAAAGACAAAGCTGTACCCAAGGATCACCAAAAACGGTTCATTAAGTAAGATGGCTAATCTTTGCGAAGCAGGTGTAGGTAAGGGTGTACGAATGACACGCGCTGAGCATGAACTTATGACAAAGAAGTTAGAGAAAGCAGAATTTCGCACAGAAATGTGCGAGCCTGTGATACGCAGTAGATCTCAAGACTTTAATCTAGGTTCTAGGCAGCAGGTAGGCGAGTACCTACAAGAGTTCGGATGGAAACCTACTGAGTTTACTGCTCATGGCAGACCAATAGTGAATGAGAAGACTCTTGCTGAAGTAAAAGGGATCAAAGAAGCAGAGTTGATTAAGGCATACTTGATGTATCAGAAGAGAGTGTCTCAGATAAACTCTTGGAATGAATCAGTAGAAGAAGACGGTAGAGTGCATGGGTTTGTGATACCTAATGGTGCAATCACTGGACGCATGACGCACAGGAATCCAAATATGGCACAGGTTCCTAGCTCTAATTCACCATACGGCCCTCAGTGTCGTGCTGTGTGGACTGTACCACAAGGCTACAAGCTAGTCGGTATTGATGCTAGTGGATTGGAACTTAGAATGCTTTCACACTACATGGATGATAAGGACTACACAAATGAAGTCATTAACGGAGACATACACACCGCTAATCAAAACCTTGCAGGACTTGAATCAAGATCTCAGGCGAAGACATTCATATATGCACTCCTATACGGAGCAGGAGATGAAAAGCTTGGAAGCGTGGCTGGTGGAGGTCGAACAGTTGGTACGAGACTTAGACAATCTTTCTTCGATAATCTACCATCATTCAA
>Ga0208543_1000130_pt1 | contig 26308 bp, 34 predicted proteins | sample DEB08_DNA_14_FD_185497 | JGI IMG/M metagenome (GOLD analysis project Ga0208543, IMG submission 185497) | Aqueous microbial communities from the Delaware River and Bay under freshwater to marine salinity gradient to study organic matter... | ecosystem: Environmental > Aquatic > Marine > Coastal ...
GTAACTGGAAAGCCGTCGTTGAAAACTATAAAATCCCGTGTTTCCAACTGCACATCAGTCCAAGGGGCTCTACCCTCTTGTCTTGCCACATCTAACGTGTCTACACTATGCATACTACTTCTCCGCTGTTCAATTTATATTATACAACTATACTTTCCAGTTGTCAACCTTTAATAACTTTGAGCAAGTCGCCACATCAAGTATGCTTTGCTTTCAATAGGATCATACTTTGCATCTTCATCACGCAGGTTACTTACAATAGTTCCTGGTGTTGGATCAACAAAGTGTGGCATGCTATAACGTGTTTGGTCAATGTGCGTGTTTACAACTCTGTGCTTTGTGCTAACAAAGTAATCGTTAGTCCAACGCTGTAGCAAGTCGCCAATGTTGACCACTACACCGTCTTGTGCATATGGTACTGCATGCCATGTACCTCCTAAATCTTGTACTTCAAGTCCAGGTACATTGTTGATCTGCCATAACAGAGTGATGGTACCATAGTCACTGTGTTCACCAATGCGCATTTGCTTGTCCTCTAGTGGACCAGTGTACGCAGGGTAGTGGATTACTCGTGTTGTATTGTATGGATCCTGATGCGCATCTACCAGTGTAGTACCGCAGTCTAGGATAGTATCAAACTTAGCAAGTATACGCAGAGTTAGATCATCTGCAATACGAATAGTTTCTAATCCTGTTGTACGCAGATCAACTTCCGTGGGCCATAGTGCTTCTGGCATGCGTGTATTGTTGTAGTTGAAACTTTCTTTCATGTCTTTAGGAGCAGTTGGATCTACATTTTCTGCACCCATAACACTGTATCCTAGATTGTTTTCTGCTTGATAACTGTATTTCTTTTTAGTATCCAAGTCCAGTTCAAAGAACTGCTTCATATAATCAAACCAGTGACGCATGGTTTGTTGGTCTTGTTGGTTTAGTGTATTGGTAAAGACTGCGAAGCCCACGGTTGTGTAGGCTTCGCGAATCTCGTCCAGTACTGTTTCTGAATTGAAATCAATAACTGGAATCATAGTTTATTGTCCTGGTACTTTAGCGGCAATACCTTCAACATAGTACATCATAGTATTCAAATGTGCATCGTCTGCAATTTCGCCTGCTTTAAGTTGTACTTTACCTTTGTTATCCAACAGTGGACCAGTAAATGCAAAGTATTCACCTGCTTCAATAGCATCCTTGATTTCATTTGCTTTAGCAGCAACGTCTGCTGGCATGTTAGTAAACGGTGCCATTTGTACACTGCCGTCATCCATATGACCAAAGTAGTCACCTGTTTTCCAAGTGCCATTCATTACTTCGCCAACACGCTTTACATAGTAAGGACCCCAGTTGTCAATAGTTGCAGTCAACTGTGCTTTAGGAGCAAACTTGATCTGATCACTTGCTTGACCAAAGCCCAACTTACCTTCTGATTGTGCAGCCTGCAATGGAGCAGGACTATCAGTGTGCTGTGCAACCATGTCACAACCTTCGGCCATCATAACTTTAGCAGCCTGACTTTCTTTGCCTGGATCATACCAAGTGTTTGCCCAAGTAATCATGATCTCTACATCTGGGTTCATTTTCTTTGCGCCTAAGTAGTAGGTGTTGATTTCACGAATAACTTCTGGGATTGGGAAAGCAGCAACATAACAAATCTTGTTTGTCTTTGTCATCATGCCTGCAATAATACCCTGTACATGTCTTGCTTGATATAGACGCAAGCCATATGTTGCCATGTTTTCACTTTGCTTGTAGCCAGTTGCGTGTTCAAACTTTACATTTGGGAACTCTTTAGCAACTTTTGCCATTGACTGCATATAGCCAAAACTTGTTGCAAAGATAATGTCTGCTCCGCCTTTTGCCATGTTACGCATTACACGCTCGGCATCAGGGCCTTCGGGTACACTTTCAACAAAGACTGTTTCAACTTTGTCGCCGTATGCCGCTTCTACTTGCTGACGACCAATGTCATGCCGATATGTCCAACCATGGTCACCAATTGGGCCTACATAGATAAACCCAACTTTCACTTTGTCTGCTGCACTTGCACCCATTGCCATACTGAATACGACTGCGGCTGCAACTACAATTGATTTAATAATATTCATTGATATATCCTTCTATATTATTATTTTGTCAAGGGCACTGTTAGTGTGCAATCGTTATAATCGCCGTCGCTACCATAAACTCTCTCGACTGTTTGTTTGACAAGTTGTCCATCACGCACGAAGTATGATGTTAGTTCTTGTCTAATTACCCCGTCGGGTAAATTGTTAAATGCTTGTAATAGTGGACCGTCTCTATCCATAGTTAACTCCTGTGTAAATCTAGTGTAGTGCAGTGGTGACCACCGCCTAGTGTTCTTGAATGTGCAAATGGTACAGTGTAACTTAATACCCCATTTGCTCGTAGTGCTTGTTCTAGTTTAGGACAGTCATCAATAACTGCCAAGTCCGGACGAATCATAAAGAAGTTTAATAGTATATAGTTACTTGCAAATGCTTCTCCAGAAAAATCTTTGCGTGTTAAATCTTCGTCACCTAGCCAAATAACTTCCCAGTCTTTAAAACATTTAGGTAGTGTTTTCTTTGTAACACGATCCTTGTTTACAACAACAAGTCCGTCTGCAACAGGACTAAATGTGCTGTCAATATGCACACCGCCATATGTCTTAGTAACTTCTACAGTGTAATCAGGAAACTGTTCTTGTAACCAAGTTGCACCTGCTCGTGTACCACTAACGCTTTGTAGATATAACAGCGTTTGGCCCAGCCTACAAACGTTAGCAGCATCGAACTTTACCCATCTATTGCGTGGGGCAGTGACTACACGCTTTGCACTTTTCAGCACAAAATCTATATAATGACTCTCTTGTAGTCTACACTCATACTGCATATTACAGTCGACAACAGTATTGCCAACAACTAGCAGTCTATCACGTGGGCAATAGTTGTACATGCCGCCTGAGATAGCAAAGTTGTTATACTTTGGTCTGTAAACTTTTACACCTTCTTGTTCGAGTGTGCGAGCAAAGCGATCCAAGTCCATATCTGCTTGTGCAGTAACATGTCCAAGGTATGCACCAGGCTGTGCAAAATGACAACCATCAGGTTTGTTAGCACCTGCTGCCAGCCCTACTACCACACTACGAAGTGGTGACCATTCGTTGTGACTACTAATCTTCATTAGCGTGGTGCAAACTCCTGTTGTAGTTTGATGTTGTCAAAGAACTCTTGCTTTGTGCCTGCATCACTGTTAAATGCACCTTCGAGTACAGTTGTTTGTGTCAGACTGCTATGTGCCATAATGCCACGATTCTCACAACAGCCATGTGTTGCTTGAATGTAAACAGCAACATCTTTACTGCCAGTTGCACTCATAATCTCACGGGCAATGTCGTTGCAAAGTTCTTCTTGTAGCGTACCTCTTCTGGCACACCATTGTGCAATGCGTGTATACTTGCTAAGTCCAATAAGTTTCTCTGCAGCAATAATACCAATGTATGCAACGCCTGTGACTGGCTGATGATGATGGCTACAAACACTTTTAAGTTCACTGCGTACAACCAACATACCTTTGTATCCTTCTTCAACATGATTAGGAAATGCAGTTGCATTAGGCATTGGATCATAGCGACCACTCATCAATTCGTTGATGTACATCTTTGCTAGTCTGCGACCAGTGTCATTGCTGTTAGGATCATTTGCACGATCAATGATAAGACTGTCCAGTACATCTTCAAACTTAGTAGTAAGTTCTTCAATTAGTGACTGTTTGTCGCCTTCGTGTAGATAACTTGAGATGTTATCGCCTGCCCAATAGCGTCCGCCAGCATTGCGGATTCTTGCTGTAATTTGTTGTGAAATTGTCATTGTATTCTCCGAGTTATAGTGGTGTGTCACTGTATAATATTATATGATTATTTAGGCAAATGGTCAATATTTAATTTGCTGCAATCAGGATATTCTACTAGTTGCGATTCTTTGGACTTTAGAGTATCGTTGCCCATTAGCCACATGCCTCTTGCTGCATCTTCCAATCGCATATTGTAATGATACCCAACACTGAAGTTCGTTTGATCTTGCCATGGACTAATAGTTAAGTCTCTGCCATCATATGCCATCTGTTTAAGTGCAGTATATTCGTGCTTTTTGCTTGTTAGAATAGCACCGCCATGACCAATCTCAAGTCGTTTGCTGTGTCCAAAACTTAAACATTGCAACGCATCTGCACGATACATACCTCGATCAAATGCTCTAGCACTATCCCAGATGTTGCTAGGTGCAAGTCTGTATTCATACTGCCAGCCATTGTGCGTGTCATAGTAGAACGGAATACCAAGTTTACAGAAAGTCATTGGTATGCTTAGATAAGTGTGTGCTGGTATTACACAAGGCCCTGGATTCTTATAACGCAAACAAAGTTCAATAGCGTGTGTGCAACTGTCAGTTAGCACCACATAAGGCGCTCCGGTATACTCACTGAGCATTGCTTCGAACTTGGTTAAGTGATCGTAATCAAGTATCATTTGTGACCTGTAAGTTGCAATGTGTAGCGTTTGTCAAGTCCAATGTTTGCAGCCAGGTGTGGAGTATCGCTTTCCCAGAATGTGTAGTCACCTGCACGCCAATTAGTTATAGGACTTTCTTCAATTTCGGCAATGTGTCCAGACTTCCAATCTTCTAGATACACAACTACACGCACACAATCTTTTAGTCTTACACCAAATAGTTCTCTGTATTTTTTGTATGTATCTTTATGGTTAGGAAGTATTACACCTGTGCCCATTTTGTAGTAACTGGTACCAACATCTTTAACATCATAAGTATCTTCAAACCATTTTACGATTTGGTCATTCCATGCGGGCTGTGGCTTGCGCATATCACATAACATACCAGTGTAGTGACTTGTTGGATGCACATAGCCTTGGCGTTTCCATTTCATCAAGTCTTGAGGATTGTTAAAACTTTCGAGAGTGTAGTTTAGTTGTGTATAACTAACCTTGCTCCAAAAAGGTTCAATGTGACCTCTATGCCAGCGAGCGTGTGTTTCCGTAATGGATGACTTTATATCGTTCATCTTCAAACCTTCTCCAAGGATCAACTACAATACTGCCTTCGCTTAGATGGCAATATAGTTCTTGTTTGTGCGCAGTATCCATGTATTTGTAAGTAATGTCGCTGCTATGTGCCAGTAGTGCCACTGCACTAAATGGACCACGCTGTGGATGTGTATGTGGATCTACTAGTATAGGATGGTATCCTAACTGTTCACAATAATGTGCTACTAATAAACTGTAACTGCCATCTTTATAAGGCACATCAGGCTTGTATGCTACACCGTGAATAAGCACAGGCAAGTCATGTTCCTTTGCTTGTGCTACCAAAAACTCTGCTAGGTTCCGTGCTTGTATTTCGCGAGCATTCATAATAGCATCAAAAATGTCGTAACCTAAATCAAGTTCCTGTGCCATGAAACGCAGAGCAATATTGTCACGCGGATGGCAAGCACCGCCATCACCCATCCCAGCAGTCATATACTGTGGTCCCATGATCCGTTTAGTTGACTCCGCCAGTGCCGTAGTAACCACGTCAACATTTATATTGCCCTGCTTCATTGCGACATCCTGTATCATATTTGCCAGTCCAATCTTTGTACTGATAAACGTGTTGTAAAACACTTTGATACATTCGCACTCATCCCAAGTGCCAACTACATACCTGGGATCATTCTTGATAACAGTTTTGTATAGGTCGATTAGTTCTCGTGCATCACCTGTCTCGTCACCATCTTCAGTGCCGATCATAACCATTTCGGGATTTACAAAATCCCAAGCAACACTGCCCATAGCAATTAAGTATGGGTTGTATACAAACCGTGTATTGGTTACAAGTGGCTCTAGTTCTCTGCGAACTGTGCCTGGTAGTACCGTGCTAATAAGCACAATCATCTGCGCACTGTTCATTACACTATCGCACTCACGCAGTACATCTTTTACAATGTCGTAATTAAAGTCTTTAGGTTCTAAGTGTGCAGTAGGCGCACGACCATCATAACTTGGATCATGTGGAGTAGGTACTGCAACGAATACAATCTTTGCAAACTTTACTGCCTCTGCAATAGTGTCTTTAATATCTACTAAGTCACTGGTAACACTAGCAACATCATAGCCTGTTACACTATGTCCTGCTTTTGCTATCTCTTCTGCACAAGGCATACCTAGTTTGCCTGTGCCAATAAATGCTATGTTCATTAGATGCTTTCTCGAATATGTTTATACAGTGCTTGTCCACTGAAGAATTCAGTTTCTAGCCTTTTAACTTGTGTATGGATTGCTGGGAGAAACTTTGTGTAATTCTCCATGTAGTTACGAATTCTAGCAACAACTTGATCTTTGTGCTGTAGATATTTATCATAACTTTCTGTCCATTCACTAGGATATAAGAATTCACCAACTGCCATTTCACTGTAACTTAAACGATTGGGTACCATTGGAATACTGTTAACAAGCGCACCTTCATACCAACTAATACCAAGTGTCTCTTGTAGGTTAGCACTGAATACAAGTTTGCTTTCACCTAACAGGTTATGGTATTCGTTCTTTGTAAGTTGTTGTTCTTGACAAATAACAAACTCGTACTCGACCATAGTTTCTTTAAGATCACGGAAGATGTCAACTTGTTTCTCTGGTGCAATACGATGCGGGAAAAGAATCAAGTTACGCTTTTCCATTCCTGCATAAGCAGTTAAACTGTTACGCAAGTACTCCATGGGCCAGCCAACAATCTTAACTTTGTTATCGTCAACATCAAAACTTTGCTTGAATAACTCTACATGAAACTGTGTAGCAAAGTAGTTGTCATCATAACATTCAAACATACTTTGTTCTGCAAGTCTTACCCACGGCGCATCGCCAATTAATCTGCCCAAGAAATCTTGAGGATCATAACTGCCAGCATGCCACATACCACCGATCCTAATATTAACTCCAAGGAGTTCCGCCATATAGCGTAACTGAATAACAGTGGGATTCCAAGCATCAGTGTAAAGGAAATAGTCGCCATTATGCACTTTTCCTTTACAAAACAATTCAGCGATTTGCATAAGTTGATTACTTTTGTATACATTAGTGCCTCCAAAGTTTAAAAACGCACCCGGTGTTGTAGACTGTGGAACATCGCCGCCGCTAATAACCGTTACTTCGTCCAATACAACACTGTCACTTAACAGTGCTCGTTGCATTTGCTCTGGAAGATGTTCTTTCCATTGTTTGGTGTAGCGAGTATCAACTGCTTCGATGTCCACAATATACACAGTCATTTAGTTTCTCCGTCCGCTTTGGAACCTTCCAGATTTAAAGTTGTTGTCCTGGTATTGACTCAAACGAAACTTTGCATCACGCATCCAGTTTTTAGGAATACGAGTGCCTGCTTTAAAGCGAGTGTATTCTGCATAACCAGGTGCATCTGTACGATACAAGTCTGCTTCATCATATGCCCAGCCAAACTCTTTACAGAAACGCAAGTAGTCATCCAGGTCATCAAATACTTTAGTAATTTCTCTAGTCATTGGTTTTCCAGCCACAATAGTTCTCCCTTAGGCTTTTGGAAAGGTGACAACACAACCGTTCTCACCATCTTCGCTCACTTCAATGTGAACTTCTCTGTTTGATCCATACTTTTTACGGATCTCTAAAAACATGTCGTCTGCAATCATTTCACATGATTTGTAGTCTAGTGTCATAACGTTTTCACTGAACAACCGTTGTAGCCAACGACTGAACTGAATAAATTCAATCTCACGATCATCATGGAATACTTCAATTGCTACACGGAAGTGAAACATGTGACGATGTGGGTATCCTAAAAAAGATACATCGTCCCAATCGCCAGTTGCTAGTTTAGGATCATCCAGTGCAGCAGGATACTTGTGAATACCCTCTTTCTGAAAGGTAACCCAGATCATACGCTTGCTTTTGTGTAGTTGTTGACGCATAGCATCTTCACGCATTGCATCTAACATCATATTATCCATTTGTGCCATTTAGTCTTTCCTTTAGTATATTAAAAACATCTCTATGTACATCATCAAAAGGATGTACTTTAGAGTTAATCATTTCGTGATTCTGGGGAAGGAATAACCACTTGCTTTTATCTAACCATTTACTATTATACTGTATTTCATCTTGTAGTTCAATATTATTACACAGGAAAGTGTAGTTGCATCCAATGCTTTCCAGTATTGCCTGAGCAGCAAGGATGCTATCTATACTGCGATCTAAGCACTGTTCTGGTTGTTGATCTACGTTGTCCCACCACCAACGATCTTCATTTTTGTTAATAGTACGCCAGCCTTTTGCGCCTTCAAACATAAATGCAAATCTTACACTAAAACTCCACATCACCAAACAAGTATCTTCTTTGTGTATATCTGCAAGTTTTATTTGTCTAAGTATTCCGTTATTTGCACTATGCCCAATGGCATGACAATTATAGTTTAGGTTTAAATGTTTTGCACATAATGCACTATAAGTTAATGAACTATATGTTGGTTGCCCATGAGTATCGCAATCACTCAAATCATAACCATATGTGAAACTATCGCCAAATGCGTGTAGTACGGACATTAATATTCCTGTTGATAAAAGTGAACCCAATAGCCTTTGCCGTTAGTATCACCGCCATTATTGTCCAGTTCAACACCATCATACTCTACAGCGTATACTAGATCCTCGCCGTTGGGTGCTTCCTCTGTAGCAAATTTTAACAGATTTTGATTGAAAGGTAAAGGTGTTTCTACTACAGTTTCAAAGAAAGTTCCTTTTTCACTGCTCTGAAATTGACAGATGTATGATCCCTTTGGAGGAAACTTACCGCCATACTTGTGACCTTCAACATAGGCTTCATGTTCCCAATCACTTTCCTCACCTACACGACTCATAAAATCATTTAGGTCTTCGTGTTCAATTGTATCTTCTAGAGTCTCTGCATTATATTCTTCACTGCTAACTTTTTCAACAGTGAGATATGCAGCATCCTGTGCAACGCCGTATGTTGCATCAAACTGATCCCAAGGCTCATAGTAAGTACTACCTTCGCCTTCTTCATTGTGCATAAACATTGCTTCACGAGGAATACCTGCAGGATCCAAATCCTCATAGTCTCCTTGCTGTGCAATATCATCTGCATGAATGTCTTCAGCATTGATAATATAGTTTACAGCATCACTGTCCCCATGTTCGTCACCATGTGCTTTCCAGAAGTCATGTGCTTCTTTACTAATGTTAATGTAACTGGTTTCTGCACCATATCCCCAAAGACGGATACGATAAAAGTGCGGGCCTTTAAAAGCCTCGATTAGGTTTTCTTTTTCCTTTAGTGTAGCCATCAGTCAATTACCTCATCGCCTTTATAATCCCGCCAATCAGTATACACACGGCGATCCATTAAACTGTGTATGCTGTGGCACCAAACACCTGAGTTAGTATCACCCCAAGTGTTATCATCTAACTTCAATGTAGCATTGTAGTTGAATTGTTTAATATATGGTAGTTTAACTGAAATCATGTTAACGAACTTATTGTGTTCATCAAATCCACATTCCAACACTTCTTTAACATAGAATACATCATAGTCAAGTGTACACCAATAGCCTGCTTTTAACAATGCTTTGATCATGTTTTCCCAAGCAGTCCAGTCTGCATCACTTTCTGGTGCGAAACTTTGACTTGTGCCAAAATATAAATGCTTGATGCCATGTGCATCTGCTCGTTGTTGTATCTCATTGCAAGGCTGCACACCAACAACAAATAGTGTAGGTTCACCGTACATTGCTGTGTGTTCTACTTCTGTACCTGTAAAGTATACAACTTCCTGTCGCTTGTTAGTATCTAGTCCCATTGAATATAACCTCTACCATAGTTACCTGTGCGATTGTTGGCATCTTCAAATGCTTGTTGCCATTCTGTATTTCTATTATAACTGCGATCCCAGAAGTTGTCAAGCACAAGTTTGCCATCTAACTGCCAGTTTCTAGCACAGATCATTGCTTCATAAAATGTAGGTGCTCTCGGACTTGGGAAGATCATTGTTACTGCCTTCCACAACATGTTAGCAAGTGTAGTGTCAATGCCTTCGGGCTTTTCGGTAGCCATAATAATGATTGCATTTTCATTGATGCAGTCTGTGTTAAACACACGATCATCTTCTTTAAGATCAACTATGATATCATATGTGCCATCAAAGTCGATCAGCAGACTGTGTCCTTGGTCACCAAACCATTCTTCGTTTGACTTACCAATAACATCTACACTAATATCTGGGAATAGTATTGCAAATGTGCGTAGCACAATCTTTGCTAGGAATCCACTGCCAATAATACATGCCCTGGGCAACGGTGTGGTTGTAGTTTGCAGTGCGATAGCATGCCTTGCTTGTAGCACACAGTTGACCCCGCATGCCACTGGCTCTAAAATCCACTTTGGATCTGCCGCTGGAACTACAACCCATTGTTCAGGTTTCACATGGTACTCATCAGCATACGCTGGCTCGCCTCGGGTTGCTACATAGTCACCGGGCTGTACTCCTGAAACACCGCTGCCCACAGCCATCACTTGTGCAAGTCCTTCATGTCCTTGCATATGTATTGGTAGTGGACCAAAGTCGCCGTTCATCATTGCGATGTCACTGCGACATACTCCTGTCATTACTGTACGAACATGAATGTCCTGTGCATCTAACTTACCAGGAGAGTATTTTGCTTCTTCAAACACACCATTGCCTAGTGTGTATAATATATTAACCATTAGAACAACTCTAGTTGTTTATGAATCCAAACGTCACGAGCGAATTGTTCGCTCCAGTATCTATCATTATATAGATTATCTATGGCTGTGTCAACCATTTTCTCATATGCATCTTCTGGACATAGTCCAAGTGGCTCTGTGTGAATTAGGTCACCTTGTTTGAAAAACTCAATACTGATCTTATCACCTACAGGATTCTTCCAACTTGTAGTGCAGGTATACATATGCCATTCGTTGTTTAGCATTAGTTCTGCAGTGTCATCAACATCATATACACCACTTGGATCTACTACGCCATAGTCAGTTGATCCCACAGTATCCAATGTATAGTGCTGATGTTTATTAGCACTGTATAGTCCTAAACTAATCCATTCAGGATCAAATACCTGCACCCAACTTAGCAAGTGTGGCATCAAGTCTCTGCTTACACCACCCCATGCACGACTCTTATCAGTAAACCAACTACCTGGATTAGGCACTCGATTATAGTTGTGCCAGTTGAGAACAATCTCATCACTCTTGCGAGCAATCATGTACAGGTCTGCTACATTGTGTCTAAACTGATTGTTCTTGACCATTGCAAAGCGTGTGTTAGGAAATGTATGCACAAGTGCTTCCCAATGTTCTGCTGTGCGTAATCCTGGCTTTTCTACAAACACAATCTTACAACGACTAGCAATGGTTCTTGCAATAGTGCCGTGTGTCCAATTAGGTGTGCAAATGTGTGCCGCATCAAATTCGCCTTCGACTTCTTCAATGTCCCAATAGTCAGCAGGCTTGTTTTGATCTACTGTTACTACATCCCAGAGTTTGCTTTCGTAGATACTTTTGTAAAGTTCGCCTATACCCATACCTACTATAAGAGCTCGCATTATACTTCCTCAAACAAACTAAAGTACTGTGCGCTACTGTTGACTGTTTTCTTGCCAACATGACCGCGTGTGCCAACAACCTTCATCCACAGTCGTGTATGGTCATCGATCATTTTCATTTGTGCATCATAACTGTCTAGTTCAAATATTCTGGCAATAACATCTTTAACTTCTGTTTTGTCAAATGTATCCTCTACTAGCATATAAGGATATCTACCTTCGTCAAACACACGATTTGCTTCCTGCACACTGCGCAAGTGTGTATACACATTATGATTCATAAGCAGTGCATAGGTAAAACTATCCCAACTTGTAGCATTGCTTTGTCCCATGCGATTTACATCGTTAGGACCATATACTGTGATGTCATTTAGTTTTAGTCCTTGACTCATTGGACTTGACATCCAGTTGTCATACAGTGGATCACAATACTGATCGTAAGGAGTAGTGTCCATGTGCAGTGCTTTGTCATCTGGCGCACTTTCCATCATGTAACTCCACTTGCCTTCATGTTCTAGTCTATACCCTGTGTACTGTGTTCCGTTGCTTGTAGCAAGGAAAGGACTAGCACAGTCAAATGTAATAGTGAAGTTTTCGTTGTGTGCTTTGCGTACACCACGCTGAATAGCAGTCAGCACCATTGCCCATTCTAGTTTGCTTGTGCCCAAGAAGTGCATAACATCGTGCTTGCCCTTTTCAAGTAAGCCGTCACGCATCAGTGTAACCACACGCTTGAGTGCAAGGTGAATATCACACATGTTCTGACCACCCATTGCCCAGCCATTAAAGTGTGTTTCCGGATACTTTACTGGATCACAAAAGTCTTTCATTTGCTCATACCAGTCATCTGCTTGTGCAAAGTTTTCACCTTGTAGCACATTCAAGAACTTGCAACTACCATCTCTGTGTTTCATAAAGTATTCGTTATTGTATCTTGTACCATCAACTGCTTCTTGATATGAACTGATCTTACTTGCCGCACTGCCTTCCGGACTACGATCTACCCATGCTGGAATATCCAAAATCATTCCATAGTCCATAAACTTGTCCATCCAGCGTAGTACGCCGTCACGTTTCTTTTGCGCCTTTTCGCAACCACTGCCTGCACGCCAGTCGCCTTCCCATTTACCTTTACCAATCTGAAAGCCTCCACTATCGCCTAGTAGCCAACTTGACTCTCTGTTGCGATCACGGAACATATCTTCTCTGTAAAGGTCTTTGGTAAGATCCAAACTAGCGTGACCAGCACTGTGCAAACTCCACTTGTACTGCCACAATCCTTTAGGATCAAGCCAGTTCATGCTCTCAACACCATGAGGTAAATGTGTTGGGATTCTATCGTGTGGGATATATGGAACACCACTGCCCTTGATGTTTTCATCATAAGGCTGTAATCCTCTGCGCTGTCTGCCTACAAACAGTGCATAGAATGTACTAAGTGCTGGCAGGAATACTGCATAGTCCTTTTGTTCAGCGGTTAAGTTTAACTTTAGTTCCGACATTCTTTTGACTTTCTAGTTCGTTCTGTGGATTTCTTGTACACATATTACAAATGTTTTGTGCATATGATCGTTCTTCTAGCCACTGATCTATTGTAGCAGAATCACTTCCATATTGCAACTTTTTATAGTTCTCAAAGTAAGGTTTCCATTCCTCAACTTGATCTAGTCCAATGACTGGTCCAGTTTGGAATAAGCCTGCACTTGCAGGACATCTGTATAAATCGCCATCAACAAGATTTATAAAATCTCTTGCGACACAGTGTTCCCAACTTTCTTCAGCACCATTGCTGAAATAATCTTGTTTTGGTCTTGCAGTTTCGCCTGTACCTGCATAAAACTCCCACCAAACACTCTCACTAAAACTTTCATGTAGGTGTACATAGTAGCCGTTACTACTGCGCCATCCTCTTTCTTGTCCGTACCCGTTAACAGCAGGAACTCCTTCTAGTTCTAGTAAATCAAATGTTTCTTGTGACTTCCAATAGTTTATATAGTCCCATACTACACGGCCATAATCACTAAGGTGTTGACTTATAATAATGTTAAAGCCTATCTTTTTTTGCATCTGATAATGCTCTTGATTCAGCAGTGCCCCGTTTGTCTGTACATTTAGTACACTGTTTGGAAAGTATTGCTTACATCCTTTTAACCAAAGTTCTAAATCTGGATTAATTAAAGGTTCACCACCAAACATATTGATAAAAGCAGGATTTATGTGTTGTGACCAAAACGCTAGTTGAGCTTCGTTGTATCTATATATACCTTTAACAAGACGATGGTCACTAAAAGTAAGACAGCCATGACAACTTAGATTGCAGGTTTTGCTGATAAAAACATCTAGTTGAGATATAGTATTACGCACTTACTTTCCTACTTAGATAGTTTCCTGCAGCTATGTTTGCTTCGTCTAGTGGATGCATAAAAGGTCCAAAATCATAGTTATTGAGCTTGCACCAATCTACATATCCTACTCCATCAAAGTTGTAAAATCTGTCTATTCCTTTAACCATATACGATAACCACGGATATGACATATAATATCGTCTTTTATAACCCCAGATTTGTTCATAAGTAAAGATTGGAACATACTTTATGTTTTGAGCTTTACAAAAGTTTTGTAGATACTGCATCTCTTTGTACATTATAAAAGCATCTGCTTGTTCATCGTGAGTATGCTTATACAATGTTTCACAAAAGTTTTGAAAGTCGGCATGCTCATTTTGTATTTTTTCCTGCCCTGTTATAGGAATATGTTTTTGACTATCATCAATCTTTACAGTACAACTGGGCTCAACCCAGTTTGTTCCGTTTATTTTATAAGATAGTCTGTATTCATGTCTGCTAGAAAAAGTCCATAGCATGCATAGTATTTTAGGCTTGTTATTTTTTAAACAGTGTTCAACTAATACTCTTGTGTTTCTAGCATTGCTAGATCCGGGCAGTGCTAGATTTACTTCTTCCAGCCCTAGGTTATTAGCAAATACCTTGCTCCATCTGTTGTTTAGATCAACGCATTCACTTCCATAAGCAAAGCTATCACCACTTACTAATAAAGTTGTCATAGTATTTTTTATTTCCTTTTTGACTGAGATGAAAGTCGTCATCATCTAGCATGTTATTTTCTGTTGCCCACTCACTCATGGGAGGATAAGGAAACCAATCTGGGAACCTATCTATTAGCTGTAGATGAAATCTGTCTTTTGCTAAAAACAAGTGGTCAGTATCTTGAAGAAGGTGCTTGCAAGCAATCACATATGCAAGACTGTCTTGATACTGACTTTTAATACTGTATTTTTCACGCATAAGATATGTGAGATACTTTTTACCTGCAGGTGTGTTATTCCAAGCACCTCGCGGGCCTGCTGTACACCACGCAATACAGTCATCTAGTTCACGCATTTGTACACTAGGAAGTTCTTCTAGCATTCTGTTAAATGGATTATCTTTGTCCAAAATAACATCTATGCGAGTAAACTCAGAAAACTGTACAATGACACGATCTTGTGGAGATAGTTTTAGTCTGTTTACAACTGTGTAAATATACTCATTGCCTGCCCCAGATACACTCCAGTTAGTATAAGGTTCTGTTATGTATCTAGGCCAGCAGTTGCCTAAACTATAACTACATCCAACAATGTGCAGCATTACTTGCTCTGTGCTGGAAGTAAATAGCGATACTCTGCAAGTCCACTGTCAACAACAATTTCTGCAACACCGTCGTCACTGATCTTGAATGTTGTATCTCCGCCGAGACCGAGAATCTTGCTGACTTGTTCAACGGGCCATGCCCATCCGCGTGTTGCTTCACCTGCAACGTCATGTTGGAATACAAAGTTACCAGCATGTGTGCTATGGTCACCAAAGTAAAACTTAAGGTTTCCATCTTCTGTCTTAGCAATGAATGTAGTCTCTTCACTGTTAGCACTGATCATAAACTTGAAACGCTGGATGCTTGCTACTGTAGGCTGGAACTCAATGCCCCAATTTACTTCACGCATTTTAACTGTTTTAAGTTTTTCGTTGATAATCTCACTTGCCATAAAGCGATAATCATTTTTAAAGTCGCCGCCTGCATTTTCAAATGCAATACCAACTGGTACGTTTTCGCCATTGCGCTCTTGTGTGTTAATGCTAATGTTAGCATTTTCTGCATACTCTGGAATACGCAGGATAACACCAAGTTTGTCCAAGTTAGGCATACCAAATGTTCCCATAAAGTCTGCTACTGGTGTCTTAGTTGTGGCTTGTAGAATAACACTACGGTCTTCTGCAAGTCCTTCAAATGTTGTGGTTTTGTCTGTGCCTGTTACTTTAACAAGACTAATGAAGCCAAGCGAATGTGTATGCTTGACGATGTCGAGTAGATAATCTTTCATCGAAGTTTCCTTATGTTTATAATAGTAGTATTATATTTAGGTTTGGGGTTAATGTCAATAAAATTTTGGTTTTTGCCAATCAAACATTGTTTTTCTTTTCGTAATAGTTGTAAAATTCTTCTTCATTTTTAAAATAATGTTCTAATAAATCTATATCCTTAAGGAAATACTTATTTTTTAGTTTGGCATCTAGGTATGCCTGTGTTATAATATTAGGGTTATCCCATAAATCTTCAATGTAAGGGACTTGTGTTCTAAATGTATCTACTAAGTGCTGTATGTTTTCATTTTTAAACTTTATATTGTACAACTCCAATATTTCTTTACAAATTTTATTTAAATCTCCTTTGTAAAAGTCAATGAAGTTTACTACATAGTCTGCATTCATAACAGAATTATAGTCACGTAACATGAGATCAATGGTGTCATGTTCAAAAAAATGTATTCTTATCCATTCTCGTATTTCAGCCACACTTGTATTTCCATTGGAAAAATTACAACATTGATTGATACTTTTTGTAAAAGATCTAAGATGAGGATATTTATTTGCTTTTTCTATGGTGTTAATATGCAGAGCTTCTAAACCAAACGGTGTTCCTATATCATCTTGGCGTATTCCAGACGTCCTTGTAAACATATTAAATAGAAACTGTAAATATTCTGATTTGTTAACATTAATTTTAATTAGCCCCGCGGGTGGTAATTTGTTAAGAGTATGAACTGGCTTAAAATCTTGCACAACAATACGATGATCATATACAGTATGGCTAGATTCTTTTAAGTCTCCGTATATCATATAATTTAAAAGATAGACTAAAAAATTACCATGTGAGCCGGGAGGAAATAAAATGAGATGTGCTATTTTTTAACTCCTAAAGGTAGTGTTAGTTCGTCTGCTAGGAACATTCATCAGTTATAATTTCAACTAGTGGAGCACTTAGTTTTTGTGTAGTTAGACCACCAGGTTTTCTGACTATCATCCAACTATTTGCTTCTCGGAAACACTGTTCCTTTACAATGTCGAATCCAAGCATTTCTACCATACTCGCCATAAGTGTTCTAGTATTATATGCGCGATAGCTGGCGTTGCCTGCGCATAACTTCAGACTAGCTATGTTTTCACAATCATTATAGGTAAAAATAAAATAGCCGCCTGGTTGTAGTATGTTATAAACTTTACGCATCTCATCTTTAATAGGATCAATGGGCCAAAATTCGTAGCAGTTAATACTTGTTGCTAACCCTAACTGACCTTGCGGCAAATTGTCTAGATCATTGTAGATCATTAAACGCTTTTCTGCAAAAAAACTGTTAAACTTGCTACGAATGCTATCTATATCTGCAATGTTTCCTGTATACACATAAAGAGGATCACAAGCAAGCATGCTTTCTGTAAGTACACCTGTGCTAGGATTAAGTTCAACTCCAGCGAACCGCCAACTGCTATAGTAACCTACGTCAGATGAAATTTCTTTAATAATTTCTTTGTCACGGATAGCTCTTTCTTGTGTTAATTCTAAGTTTCTATTTTCAGTTGCAAACGTGTCGTAGTTTTTACGAAGTAACACTAGTTCTTCTTTTCTGAGTAATTCACTAGTTTTTTTATTAATACTATGCAATACATTGTTGTAACGGAAACTAAGTTTCCTTAGCTGAGTACAAATATCGTCTAATTCATCATATAATGATTGATCTTGCCAGTACTTTGATTGTTCTCGGAAGAATGTTTTTTTTGTGTCTATTGTTGCATCAAGATCAAACTCGTGGTCTTTGTTATCTCGCAAAAAGCGACTAAACAAAATCATTTTATCTACAAGTCTCATTGAACTCTCCTAGTGTATTTATATGCGTACATTACTCAAAGGAGAATAAATCATCAAATGTGTTTGCAGTTTGCGTTGCACCTTTAAGATCCCATTTGAGAACACTGAGCAAGTTATCAATCTTTTGATCTACGATAGTTGCTTCCATCAGTCCATTATCAAAAGGCATGTCTTTAAACCACTGTGGCAAATGTGTTTCGTCTGTGGGATAGCCAATGCTAGTCCAGCCCAGAGGATTGCTTTTTAGTTTACACACAATAGTTTTAGCACCATCCATAATCTCTTGGCTATACTTGTCGCCATTCATCTTACGCATGTTGTTCCAGTTCATTGCTGCTCTCACATGTCCGGGCATGTTTGCTTTACCAAGTCGCTTTTCTTCTGCTGCATACTTGGTCAAGTTGTTAACACGCTTGGGTGTGCCTTTTTCCCAACCTGGACGCTCGTGGAAGTTGTTTTTGAATTCTTTGATCTTTTCAATAATTTCTTCACGTTGGCTACCAGTCAGTACATCCAATAGTAGTTCACTCATAAAGTCCTGCATAACCTTAGGTGTGTCACTGCGCTTTAGATCTAATCCCATTGCTTTTACTTTGCCGGGCTTGCCATCTGTGTCCAAACGGAAACCTTCTAAATCATAGATTAGTGCTGCATAACGCTTCTTGGTAATGTATAGACCTTTGGTTGCAACAATCTCTCTGCCGCCTTTAATGATCTCACCATTTGCTCTTGGACAATGAAAAGCACGTTCCATGAACACTGGAAACTCTAAGTTAACTTGATCTGCAATACCATCATAGAGTTGTGCAACAATCTCTTTGGTCCATTCTTGTCGCCCTGCCTCAACATCCTCTTGCATCATGGGCCATGCACTAAAGTATACCGAATCGGTATCGCCATATACAATAGCATCGCCTACATGGTCTTCTTTTCCTGTAAGTAGTGCGTTAACAGTTTCAGCCATTCGCTTGCTGATGCACCGTCCAGTAAGAGTTGTTGATTGCCCGATGCGATGGTCAAAGAAACGGCAACCTGGATTAAGAATAGCACCATATAAACTATTAAGATTAATCTTCTTAACTAATTGTCGCTTGTCCCAATACTCAACATCACCTTGTTCATCCTTTGCACGTTTCAGTTCCTTCTGCATATCTTTACGCTCTGCATACCAGCGTTCAAGCAGTGCAGGGATAATGCCCTTGCGTTCATATGTAAAGATAGTACCGTTAGCACTAAGCGTCCAAGGCTGATTGCTGTCAAATATAAGACACCAAACATCATACGCACTGAGTGTATCCTCGTCACCGTTCTCCCAGTCAATGGTAATCTCAGTGCCACGTTCCATGTTCATAACTGCTTGATACTCTTTACTACCAAACTCGCCTTCCCATGCATCAGCAAAACTTTTTTTGTCTGCCATCTTTGTGCGCACTGCATGTTCGGTCATTGTTTGACGCAGTTGTCCTACCACAGTTTCTGGACCCATGTTAAGCGCACGAATTACACTAGGATACAAACTGTTGATGTCGATAGCACCAATCCAGTCATGCAATCCTTTTTTAGGATATGCAACATATGCACCTGCAGCAGTAGTATGTTCGCCATCTCTGTTTTTACGATTGGGAACAACCATACCACGAGCATGTGCGTCATTGATAATTGCTTGTTCTGTCACAGCAACAGCACCCATAGTAGTCATCAGCAGCACAGTGTTCTCATGTGCCAGCACATTACTTAGGTCAATAAAGCGTAGTTTTTTGTCCAGTTTGTTTAGCAGCGCAGTATCTTGTCTGTTATAATCGATAAACTTTTCAAAGTCTTGATTGTATAACTGATCCAGTGTGCCTTCATATGCAACCTTGCGTTCATCTAGTTCATGTTCGCCAATACTATCGAGAGTATAACTGTGTCGTTCTTCATATGTATACTTGCGATACAGTTGCATGTAATCCAAGTGTACACGCCCTACTAGATCAAATGTTTGACTTTCTTTACCAAAGCGTTCAAATGTACGCTTACGAGGTTGTTGACCGAACAAACACCATTTGCGGTTATCATCTTTACTAAGCACACGAGTAATACGATTAATTGTATAGGGTATATCATATCCTTCACTGTTCCAACCACTTATAATATCTGCATCATCTAACAAGTCTAAAAACACTTGTAGCATCTCTGCTTCACTGGTAAACAGATATGTGTTATCAAAACGTTTTGTTAGATCCTTAGCAGTTTCCATTGTCATACTACCAGGTGGGATAGCCAATGTAACAAGTGTGTCTGTCCAGTCTAAGTATATACTAATTGCCGTAATAGGATTAAAAGGATCCTCAGGACTACTATAGCCTTTTTCTTTGTGGAAGTCTACCTCAATATCGAAAAAAGCAGTTTGTAGTTTAGGAGCATCAGCGTTTAGATAGTTGTCTGCCAAACAACGGAACACAGGATTGATGTCACTTTCCCATACGCCTTTGCTACCTTGGATTTTAAGTTCACGTTGGAACTCTTTGCGATTGCGTGTAGCAAATCTACTCACAGGTTTGTCATATATAGTTTTGTATTTGCCACGTGGATCATCATAGTAAAACACATAGTTGGCAGGATACTCCTGGTATGTTCTCTTTCCATTCACACGTTCGACTACATGTATCCTGTCACGTTCTCTGTCAAAATATGCGTCTACATAACTCATCAAAGAGCTCCAATTAGTTGTACTAATGCGTAAATGTTCATTATTGTGAACCAACTGCACAACACAAAGGCAAATGCTGCTTTTCTTATTATAGTACTAACTGCACCCAAAATGCTACCTATAAGATACAGTGGTACAAATTGCCAGCCATTGGGATCGAGGATAGTAAAACTCAATATTGCACTGGCACTGATAAGCATCACTGCTTCAATTAGTTCGCAGTAAAATGCCAATGGACTCAGTTTATAACTGTTCTCAAAGAACTCGTATATTGCTTTTGTGTAAGCAAATTTTCTAATACGATGCATTTAGATTTTGCCTACAGTAGCAAGAATATTCTCTAGCTCACTGTATTCATCACTGTGCTTTTCAAAATCTGCTTTGTATGCTGTGCGCAATGCCTTTTTAAGCACTGTTGGCTTGATCTGCATTTCTTCTGCAATGGCTTTAATAGTATCATTGAGACCATCATTGAGATCGTCAACTTCCTGCATTACAGTAATGCCTTCATTTACTAGTTGTGTTAGTTTTGCCTTTTCTTCAGGCCCGAAAACTCTGTCACTCATGTGAGTACTCCTTGTTGATTATTGCTTTATTATATATGTATATGGGAGAAGTGTCAACTAATATGTTGAGTTATTTCAACTGTAAGGTCTGACTTGCCTTTGATAAGTCTGTGATATACTCGTTCAGGAATAAAGTAATCTCTGCCAGGAACTAGTACCACAGGTAAACTGTTGTCTAACTGTAGACACCATCCTGCACCTTCTAACACACGAACTGTACGATCCTCAGCATCACGGTGCCAGCAAAGGTCACTGTTATCTGCGTGTTCTCGAAATGTTCTTTGTTTAATGTTAGGTGCGACTTGGGTTTCCTCGTAAGGTTTTACCACCATTGTCCGCCTTTAACTCCTAAAGCCTTGTAACGTGGAGTTCTGCAACTCCAATAACGAGCAGTAGTTTTATCATTTGCTGTTTTGCACTTGTGTCGTGCTACAAAACTTTTAACTGCACCTCTGTCTTTTGCTTTTACGCTAAGTCCAGTTGTGTCGCCCCATGATACTTTGATCACATTGCCTTTTTTATTCTTTGTGTATACATAAAACTTCTTACTACCGCCACGCTTTGGGCTGTTAAGTTTTACTTTGCGTCCTTGATACTCTGCTTCTGAAATGTCATTTTTAGCAAAGTTCATTAAATTTTCATATGACTGGCTAATATATTTTATAATTTTAAATTTGTTTTGTGTCGTGCCTGCTCGGTTAATTTTCGATAGTACAATCTCTGCTATGTTACTAGGTACTTTTACAGTTTTGCTATTGTCAAAAATAACATCTTTTTGTCCGTTCATCGAAATAGATTTAAGTAATTGAGCCTGCACGCCTTCTCCGTCATATTTTGTTTCATCAGACACAGGAAAGTCATATGCAGTCAAATCCATTTGAAAAGGGTTTTGTTTGCGCTCATCAAGTTCTTCTTCAATAACTTCCATTGGAACATCTAGTGGTACTAGTTCGCCTTCTACCATAATACATTCACCAATATCTGTGTCTAGCAGTTCTTCGTCTTGCCAATCTAAATTTAAGTGTTCACGAACTACACGAACTTGGCGATAAAATTCTGTAAACGCTGGCGAACCTGCACGGAACATACACTCTGTAAATGGGATACCTTGTTTAACATGTTCGCGAATAGCATTTTGAATGTCATCCATTGCAATCTTTACATTACTTGCACTATTTTTTGGATCAAATGTTACAGGTTTTACACGTTGAATAGTACTTTGACCGGCACCCTGCCTCTGATCTACTTTGGCTTGCTTCTGCATTGCTGTTCTTTCTTGATTATCTGCTTGTTTTAAAGCACTATTTAGATCATCTCTTGTTTGTTTTGTTATATGAGCATAGTCATTGTATCTTTGGTTATCTGTACTAATTCGATTAGCAAAATCTCTAACTCTATGATTCCTAACTTTATCTTGCATTGAGATACTTTTGTCAGCAACAGGTGTATTAACAACTGCAATAGTTCCCGGCTTTTTAGGAGGCACTGGCTGCTCTGTAATAAATTCACTTGCTCTCATTAGTTACTCACATTCTTTGCTTTGCCTTTGCGGCTCTTATTTGGATCTTCTCTACGCTTGCGTTTTACTGCTCTTGCAATACCCGCCTTGCCATCTTTTTTACCATCGCCATCTTTGTCTGCGTTGCGCAATTTTGCTGCAGCACTCTTACTCAAACACTTGGGCTTTGACTTTCCTTTAGTATCGCCACACTTGCCAATGCGATTACCTGATCCATCATAAGCATCCCAGCCACCGCCTCCAGCGCCGCCCTTTTTGCCTTTGCCGAACCACGCTCTCAAATCTTCATGTAGTTCGTAAGCTCGCATTATTTCTTCTTGCTGTTGCCCCAGTTGGCTGCACCAACCTTGCGACATTTAACTAGTGCACCACTGGCATATGCACTGGGCCAAACTTTGTAGCGTGATTTTACTTTGCGATAACAAGCATCTTTTTCGCCTGCTGCTTCATCAAACTGTTCTTCTGTAAGTGCTTCTTCAATGTCTTCACTGGCTTTTTTAAACAAATCTAATTGTGTGCCCTTTGGAATTTCAATAACTTTAGGTTCTTTTGGCTTATTTTTATCCTGCAATCTAGCCATTGCATCAAAATTTGACCTGTTGCGCAGACTTGATAAACTCTTGTATTCTTCAAGTTCTTCTTCAGTAATGCCTTCGCTCATGCCAGTTACTGCCTTCATTGCACGATCCAGCATGCCCATGTTTTGATCTACACTAATTTTAAGATCTGGATCCATGCGCTTTGCTTCTAGTTCACTTTTGGCAAGTGCAGTAATTTTCATAGCAAGTTCCATCTTATCGCCCTTGCCCATTTGCACAGCACGAACAAGTTCAAGCACTTCTGCTTGCACTGCTTTACGCTCGGGACTGAAAGATTTTTTCATAATCTCTACTGTGTCATCCATTGCAGAGTTTTCTGAGAACTGACGGAAACGCATTAGTCTTCCTCAGTCTGCTTTACTGCATACATATGTGCATCTTTTAGTGCTTGAAATGCTTCTGCAATCTTTTCATGTGCTACATTCAAATAACTTTCATCACCGCCCTCGGCAATTACTCCACCGCTAAGTTGTCCACCTTCTGCAGTAATAGCAACAAGTTGTTCCATTACTTTGTATGTGCTGTTAAACATGCGATCAAGTTTTGCTGCACCGATGTTTGTTTCTGCAACTGTTGTAGCAACTGTGCTAAGATCATTGCCTGCCTCAACTTCACTCTTCATAAAGTTGCGATAGCGTGTTGCCATATCATCAGTTTCTTCAACTTCCTCTGCTTCAACAACTACTGGCTGATAAGGATTCTCTGCACTGATAGCATTGAACTTACTTAGTAGATTTGCTGTTTCAGCAATCTCCGCTGGCTTTGTGCTTGGAGCACTTTCAACAACAACTGAAGTTTCTTTGTTCTCTTCGATGTCGTTAAGTTTCTGTACTAGTTTAAAAAAGTCAGACATTATTTTTTGCTCCATTCACTGAATTTACTTTGGGTTAGTGGTCTTGTTGTATCCTGTGCCATACTGCGTGGTTCCATACTGCGAGGACTGCGAGGTGCTCCTCGTTGTATAGGCTTTGTTTTTGGCATTGCCATACTATTTGCTTGTTTTTGCTGTTGTTGCATGCTTACTCTTGGTCCTTGTTTTACTGGGTTTTTGTCATCTTTTGGAAGTTTAGCAATGATATCACCAATAACATCTCTACCGCTTTTAGCACCTGCTTTAACTCCTTTACCTAGTTTACCAATGATGTCGCCAATAATATCTTCATCTTCTTCAACAGCATCTTGCTCCATCATTGCCATATCAAAGCCACTTACTTTAACACCGTAACGATCTTCTAGTTCATCAGCAACCATATCAAAAATTTCATCTTCGCTGTCACCAGGATTAACCATAACTTTAACATTTACGTCTGTTGGAAGTTTATCAAGTGCTGGACCATCATAATCAATGTTTGTTGCTCTGACCATTACTTCACGATCTTCATTAACTGCTTCTTCACTAACTAAGCCCATTTCTTTAGCAATCTCGTAGCGTAGTTCATCAGCATCGCCTGGCTCCATGTCAGCACTGCCTCTGCGTCTTGCTTCCATGTCAATCCAACTTGCCCATTCACTGCCAAACTCTTCAAGGTCGCTAAAGCCTAAACGACCTTCTGCGATACTTTCTGTAGCAGTTTTTTTCTCGTCTGCTAGATGTGCATCAATGCCTGCTGTGCTCTTTAGTCCCCAATGCTCTGCAGCCTTTTTTGCTGCGGCATATGAACTAGTGCCACTGCACTCGTACTTGCCTTTCTTAGCATGTACACAAATGTAATCACGCTCTTCTGCTTCGATAACTTCAACACTTTCCGCATAAAGTCCATCAATGTCGCCCAAGTAACCATCACAAGCATTGTCCTCATCATTGGGACAATCACCGCCGCAATATCTGCACTCTTCTTTTTCTTCCATTGTCATAGCGTCTGTCATATCACCAGCAACAGGAACAACTGCTAGTTCTACATCAGACATTGCTTGACCTTCCATGTAGTGTTTTACGCTACCCAAGTAGTCAGCAGCCTTGGTAATCTTTGCTGCAACCCAACCATCAATGCCTTCCATCTCTGAGACATCTTTGAGCATTTTATGAATTGCTACTGCATATTTTGCACTCTTGTAGCAATCGCTTCGTGCCATTTGCACTTCATGATCTTTTTCAGCCTCATGAGCCATGTCAGCTAAACCTTCATTTAACTGTGGTTTCTCAACATTGAGTTCTTCAAGTTTTGTAATAATATCACGCATGGTTTTGTTCCTGTTTTATTAGTGTGTTTTATATTTATCGTTTAACAATGCTACCCATAACATTGTCTTTAACATCAAGTGCATTGACTGCAGTACCATCTGGCTTTTTCTTTTGCGGTGCAACTGGAATACCGTTTTTATCTCGTTTAAGTTTAGCATGTGCTTGTACTGGATTTGCAACTGCAGCAATATTACCACTTGCTGTTGCTGTTGCACTTGCTGTTTCCATTATCTCTTTAATTTTCATTTAACTTTTCCTTAACGCTATAATCACTTAGTAAAACTGGTGTGTCTGTTAAACTTTCAACACGCACATCATATGCTGGGCTATCCTCTAGTTCTACTACAAGATTGTTGCTTACGGTACGAGGAGCAATAGTATAAAAACGCTCTGTCATTAGTTCGTCATTTATGTATACTCTATACGGAGTATGGTCAACATCACATTTTAATACTGCTTCTATCCACATATCAATCTCGCATATTAAATGCAAAACTTACTTGTCTTGCTAGTTGTATGCCTCTTTCCCGTTCTGCTTTCTTGGTACTCTTTTTCATTTTGTTAGCCTTAGCACGAAGTCTTTTCAAGTCTGTCTTGCTAAGTTTTTCGCCGGCGCCCTTGCCCAAATACTGTGCTGCCTTTCTTTTTAAACTGCCTGGGCGGCTGCCTGGTTTTTCTGGTTGTGTAAAGTCCTCAGTTAGTTGTTCCAACTCCTCCATCAGAGTCAGTATTGTTTGTTGTTGTTCGTTCAGATCGTTGTGTTGCATCGTTCTGTGCCTTTTGGTTCTGGATCCACTTCTTCGCCGCTGGCTTGCTAGGTGGAGTGTTTAAGAATCTTTGTGTCTCATTGTATACTTTATCAAAGTTTTTCTGTCT
>Ga0208543_1000134_pt1 | contig 25978 bp, 32 predicted proteins | sample DEB08_DNA_14_FD_185497 | JGI IMG/M metagenome (GOLD analysis project Ga0208543, IMG submission 185497) | Aqueous microbial communities from the Delaware River and Bay under freshwater to marine salinity gradient to study organic matter... | ecosystem: Environmental > Aquatic > Marine > Coastal ...
GGTGACCAAGGTATCAAGGGCGAGACTGGTTCTACCGGCGATCAAGGTATCAAGGGTGAAACTGGTCCCACTGGCGATCAAGGTATCAAGGGCGAGACTGGTTCTACCGGCGATCAAGGTATCAAAGGTGAAACTGGTTCTACAGGTGACCAAGGTATCAAAGGCGAAACTGGTCCTACTGGCGATCAAGGCACTAAGGGTGAAACTGGTCCCACTGGCGATCAAGGTATCAAGGGCGAGACTGGTTCTACCGGCGATCAAGGTATCAAAGGTGAAACTGGTTCTACAGGTGACCAAGGTATCAAGGGCGAGACTGGTCCCACTGGCGATCAAGGTATCAAGGGCGAGACTGGTTCTACAGGTGACCAAGGTATCAAGGGCGAGACTGGTGACAGTGGTCCTACTGGAGAAAGGTTTGGTCCGAACTATGTTTACACATCAAGCGTCTTTGGAGGTATTGCTTCATCGAACGGAGAGATTCTTCATGCAACAGGTGGCAGTCAGCAACTTTCGATTTACAAGTTCGATTCTGAGGGCGGTGATTTTAGAGATACACTTTCTCAATCTGTAAATAATAGTGGTAGAGTTGTGCTTGGATTTAGCGATCTTAATATAGAAAGATCATTCTATTATGATAGTGTAACTTACAATGGAACTGCTTTTACATTCACTCCAACTGCGGTCGTTCCAGATTTAGATACAGGCAGTGGAAAGACAGTTAAGGTACAGGTCATTGTAGATTCTCCAGCGAGATCTGCCTCTGAGTATTTTGGTTTCCCAGACGGAACCGAAGCAACATCGATCGTCACATCTTTCAATGGTGAAACAGGTGATGTGACTACTGATGCTATGGTACTAAATGTCGCTGGTATCTCTGCTGATGGTGGAATTACCACAAGCGGTAATGTAAATATCAGCGGTGAGTTACAGAGCAACGAGTGGCACGCAAAAGATCACACAGGTTTTATTCGGTTTGATGGCGGTGGTGGTGGTGGGATAGATTTCTACACCACTAACTCGACCAAATATCTCGAACTAGGATATCCTGATGGTGTTAAAACACATCAACCATTAACTGTTTACCTATCAAGTGCAAATCAGTTCTATGCAGACTCGGTACTAGTGCAGGCAAAACCCATTTTTGTTACTGAGTCTGGTATCTCAATGGATGCCGCTGGTATCACCTTCCCTGATGGAACCTTCCAGTCTAGTGCCGCATCTGGATCTGGAGTAACTGCTGGTGCAGGTATGGTTCTAACTGGATCTACTCTAGGTATAGATCCAACCGCAATCATTCATGTCGCTGGTATCTCTGCTGATGGTGGAATTACTTCGTCGGGCAATGTCCATGCTGATGGTCGGGTTTCCGTCAATGGTCATGAACTCTTTAGGAACGGTTCTCAACTCAAGTTTGATATCAACGGCCAAGGTGGTAATATCTCCTTCGGTGAATGGGGTAACGGTATCTTCGGAAGTTACTTGAAGACGGGATCATATCTTCAGGCTGGTACTGGCATCTCGCTAGATGGCGGTGGTATCACCTTCGCTGATGGAACCTTCCAGTCTACCGCCGCTCCTACCACCCTAACAGATTCTTACACAGGACAGATTGAAACTGCCGAAGATAAAACTTACACTCTAGATCCAAATGTTTCAACAGCACGAACGATTACTGGGTATTACATTAGATGTGGATCTGGTGGTGTGACTGCTGCTTTACAAAATGCTGGCAATCAAGTTGCACAAACACCTGTAACTACTACAAGCGGAGATTATGTAGGGTTCTTTGCAAACACCTCCGTTGCAGCGGGAGCGACTCTAACTATTGTTACAACTGGAAACAACTCTGCTACAGATGTTGTCTTTAATGTGGAGTATACAACAACATTATGACTCCTCCTCATTGGTTATTATTTCCTACTCCTGCTCCTACTCCTGTAAAAGTGCAAGTTAATGCAGAGTTGGTTTATGCAAATTCTACGAGTTTTCATGCAACAAATGTGGTAATATCTGGTACTGATAATGTAGCAAGTAACTATACACTTTATGGTTATGCCCCTTTTAGAAAATCAACACTCTATATTGAACTGTTGCTCCTCATACAAGCATCTGGTGACTATGCGGACACCGTGGCGTGGGATAGTGCTGTGACTAGTGCCGGAGGACTAATTTTAGCGGATAGTACATGGACTCATGATGGAGCAGACTTTAATGCTACTTCACTTACAATCAACAATGTCAGCCGCGGAGGTACACTTTTAAGGCTTCGTTGGTTTGGATCTTCTACAGATGTAACCAACTTTTGGAATACAATGGCTGCCGGAGAAACAACACAAGTTAAACTTAACTGGGCTTAATCTAAATTATCACTTGACAATTCCGTGAAGTGAGATATAATACATATTGAAATGGAGTTTATAAATGGGACGTAACCCAAAAGATAATCCTTATAGAGAGGATAGTGGACCTAAAAATGGCACCCGCAGTCAGAAGAAACAGGCTAAAAGATCTTCTCGACACAACACAAAGATTATGATTGACAAAGTGAATCATGGTCTGGTAGACTCTACTGATCTAGATGAGTATCTAGAATTTGATTCATATGATGATTGAACATCCCAACTGGAGATTTATTTGTAATGGTTATGACAAGCACTAGTATTTCGCAAGAAACACTTTCGATTCTGAAGAACTTTTCTCAACTCAACTCTAACCTTCTCGTTCGTCCTGGCAATGTGATCAACACGGTCACTGGCGCCAAGAACGTGATGGCACAAGCAACGGTTCAGGAAGACTTCCCTGTCGAGTTTGGTATCTGGGATCTGAACAAGTTCCTTGGTACGCTGTCACTTTTTGATTCACCAACATGCGTGTTTGGTGAAAAGTCCGTGAAGATCTCAGGAGAAGGTGGACGAGCAGTTACTTACTACTACTCTGAACCGAGTCTTCTTACTACGATCAACAAGCAGGTTCAGATGCCTGAGACTGTGATTCATCTGAGTCTGACTCAGAGTGTGTTCGCTGATCTTCAGCGTGCTGCTTCTGTTCTTCAACTTCCCGACCTTTCGTTTACTTCGATGGATGGTGAGAACATTCTCGCTGTTGTTCGGGACAAGAAGGATCCTACGTCAAACGACTACTCTGTTGCGGTCGGTGATGTTCTTGGAGACACTCCCAACTTTGAGTTCAACTTCAAGATTGACAACCTCAAACTCCTGCCTGGAGATTATGATGTTGAGATCTGTGAATCTGTTGTGAGTTCCTTCACGAATACAAACATTGATGTCAAGTATTGGATTGCACTGGAAACCGATTCAACTTTCAACGCTTGACTAAGGATTGATAATGACCGATGTGAAAAACTATCTGTGGGTAGAGAAGTATCGCCCACAGACAATTGATGATTGTATTCTTCCAGTTGAGATCAAATCCACCTTTAAGCAAATGGTAAAGAACGGCGAAGTTCAGAACCTTTTGCTTTCTGGTGGTGCTGGTTGTGGTAAGACAACTGTGGCCAAAGCGTTGTGTAATGAACTTGATCTTGAGTATATTCTGATCAACTGTTCGGAGGAGGGTAACATCGATACTCTCCGCACAACCATTCGTAACTTCGCAAGCACTGTCTCAATGACGGGACAGAAGAAGATTGTGATCCTAGACGAATTTGACTACAGCAATGCCCAGAGCATTCAACCAGCCCTTCGTGGTGCAATCGAGGAGTTTGCTAACAGTTGTAGGTTCGTTCTCACTTGTAACTACAAGAACCGAATCATTCAACCGTTGCACTCCCGATGCACTACGGTGGAGTTCAAGATTCCTAACAATGAAAAGCCGACGCTCGCTGTTGGTATTCTTGAGCGAATTGAAACCATCCTCACGGCAGAGGGTGTCAAGTATGAGCGTCCTGTTCTGCTTGAACTTATCAAGAAGCACTTCCCCGACATTCGTAGGATTCTAAACGAACTCCAACGCTACTCGGTTTCTGGTGTGATTGATACAGGTATTCTCGCACAGATCGGCGAGATCCGCGTCAAGTCTTTGATGAAGTCGATGAAGGAAAAGAACTTCACTGAGGTTCGGAAGTGGGTGGTTGAGAACCTCGACAACTCACAGGAAGACTTGATTCGTAATCTTTACGATTCGATGTATGAATACATGAAGCCAGGATCGATTCCGCAGGCGATCCTAATCTGTGGTGAGTATCTTTACAAGGCTGCTTTCGTTGCCGACACAGAGATCAACATGACTGCGTGTCTGGTTCAAATTATGATGGAGTGTGAATTCAAATGAGTAGTTTATATGTGACAAGAGGAAAGGTAGCCATCAAAGAGGAGGCTGCTAAGAATGAAACCACTAATGGTATCATCTACCAAGAGAAGGAAAGTAAAGTTCATGGGATTGGTGTAGTGCATAGTATTGGTTCTCCAAGAGTTCTTTCTAATGGAACGGAAGTTCCTCTGGATATTGAGGTTGGAACCAAGGTTCTTTTCTCGAAGAAGGATGGGTATAGCACGTTTGGTGGTTTTGTTATTCTAAACCAAGAGCATGTTCTGGGAGTCGTCGGTGAAACTGACTGAGTATCTCAACGCCATTAACCACAGCAAGGAGCCTCTTATGGAGACTGACGATGAGTCGGTTGAAAAGGAGTACCCTCCTTTTGTGGTTAATCGGTGCCTCTCGTTCTTCCCTGATACTATCTACTTCGTTAATGAGATGAATCATTATCATACGCTACCCAAGAATATGCAGTTTGATTTTCTGCGGTTAGGAATTAGGAAGAAGAAAAGGTTCAGTCCGTGGTTGAAGAAGACAAAGGTTGACAAGATTGATGTAATCAAGCAGTATTTTGGTTACTCAGATACAAAGGCAATTGATGTCGCCGACATCCTTACAGATGAGAACATTGAGTCTATGCAGGCTAAAATGTATACTGGTGGTACTCAAAAGATGAAAAACCCTAAATAAAACAGTTATAATGGTTATTTCATTGAGAGAGATCACATGGAAAGCGAAGATTTATTTGAAGGTTATGGAGTAGAGATTACTCTCAAGGAAAGAGACGACTTCCTAAAGGTTAAGGAAACTCTTACTAGACTAGGTGTTTCTTCTCGTAGAGAAAATAAACTATATCAGTCCTGTCATATCTTGCATAAGCGAGGAAAGTATGCTATACTTCACTTCAAAGAATTATTCTCTTTAGATGGGTTGGATAGTGATATTTCAGATACTGATATAGGTAGAAGAAATACAATTGTAAAACTTCTGGTTGAGTGGGGACTGGTTCAGGTGATTGATGATGAAGAGTATGCCGAACCACAAGTGAGTCTCGCTCAACTAAAGATTCTACCCCACTCTGAAAAGAAGAACTGGGAATTGATACCTAAATATCATATAGGTAAGCGTAAGTAAATATTGAAAGGTCTTTTTTATTATGAGTATCCCAAAGATTATCCACCAACTGTGGGTAGGACCAAAGCCTGCACCTCTGCATCTGATGAACACATGGAAAGATGCCCATCCAGACTATGAGTATATGTTCTGGAACGAAGAGTCAATCGCAGAACACTTTCCAAACGGACTACACAATCAGAAACAATACGACGCCATGCCAGAGTGGAATGGTAAGTGCGATATTGCTCGTTATGAAATCCTCCAAAAGTTTGGTGGGTTCTTTCTCGATGCTGACTGTGTGTGCAAGCGACCACTCGATGATTATCTTCTAGAGAACGATAGTTTTAGTTGTTATGAAAACGAACTAATTCGTGGTCAACTAATCGCCGCAGGTTATCTCGGTTGTGTGAAGGGTTGTGAGTTGATGAATCATCTCGTCAATCGTCTTCACACACTCGAAGGACAGACTTTGCATGAGGGCCCTCTCTCTGCTTGGAAGACTGTTGGTCCAGTGTTCCTAACCAAGACGGTGCATGAACTTGCATATATTAAGTTGGCAGTCTATCCAAGTTTCTACTTCATTCCAAATCACTACACTAAAGTCAATCCGTACAATGGTCCCTTTGAACCATATGCAGATCAGTTCTGGGGTAGCACCGAAACCGCAGTGGGTAAGGTTGGAATGAACTATGAAGCATCTTGATCTCTCGACACTCAAGACATACTGGATTAATCTAGATGATCGTACTGACAGACAAGACAGTATGATAAAGTTGTTTACTAGACTTGGTATGAATAACGTAGAGAGAGTTTCCGCCATCAAAGCACAGCCTTATTACTTTGGTTGTGGTATGAGTCATGTCAAGACCCTAGAGAGAGGTTTAGAGGGAGGAACGCCTTTCCTCGTTCTGGAAGATGACGTTACTTTCAACGATACATTCAAACCTACGATCGATGTTCCAGATGAAGTAGACGCAGTTTATCTTGGGTGGACAACATGGAGTGCGACAGAAGAACGAGCGGCGTCTTCTAAAATGTCGAGGGCGTTAGAGATGCGAGTGTATGATGATAACTTTGCAAAGGTATCATACATGACATCTCTTCATGCCGTTCTCTACCTGAGCGAAGAGTATGCGAGTAAGTGTATCGACTCAATGAAGGAATGGGTGCAAGAAAAGAAATGGCACTGTGATGTTGCGACTGCTGAAGTTCAGTCTGATTTCAACGTGGTAGTTCCTTTTGGACGAGCGTGGTTTTATCAGGATGATCCAAGAAACATTCCTTGGACTAATGTGAAAGTAGATAAATGATTGTAAATCAGGAAATAGGATACTTAGGTAGACTAGCAAATCAGATGTTTCAGTATGCAGCATTGGTTGGTATTGCCACTAAAAATCATTACGAGTATGGTATTCCATATGAGAACGCCAGAAGATCGAAGACGACTCAGCCATACGGTCACAAAGAAAAGTTAGAACTGATGGATGAGTTTAATATCTCTGCTAAAGATAGCACAGGGTTTACACCATTTAATATGTTAGCATACTATGAAAATAAGTATGATGAAAGAGTGTTTGATGTTCCAGATAATATTACTATGTCTGGTTACTTTCAGGTTCCTAAGTTTTTTGAGCATTGTAGTGATAAGATAAAAGATGAGTTTGCCTTTACATTAGAAACCACCGAACGCTGTTGGGAGAAACTAAGTTCTTTTGACAGGGATTTTCAAGTGTCTGCCGTTCATGTTAGAAGAACAGACTATGCTAAGTCTAATGGTTGGCATAATATGTTAGGTATGGATTACTATAACGAAGCGATTAGTAACATAGGATCTGGTAAGTATGTTATCTTCTCTGATGACATAGAATGGTGTAAGGAAAAGTTTGTTAGTGATGATAACAAACAGTTCTTTTTCTCTGAAGGAATGAACCAGTTTCAAGATATGTGCTTGATTAGTATGTGTAAGAATGTTATAATGGCGAACAGTTCTTTTAGTTGGTGGGGAGCATACTTGAATCCACATGCCGATACAATCATTGCTCCGAAGAAATGGCTTGGAACATCTCCAGAAGAAAGTTGGAGAGATATTTATTGTGAAGATTGGATAAAGGTATGATTGGATTATTTCACGGTGGGTGTGGTAACAACAATGGGCCAGGAAAAGTAGCATACAACCTGATGCACGGTTTACACAAACTAGGCGTTCCTTATGTTGTGAATCAAGAAGCAGATATGAATGGTTGCTTGACTGCATGGGGTTCACGGTTTATGGATCTTCCGAAGAATACTTTGGTTGGTCCTAATCTCGTTGTTGTTCCTACAGATATTCCTCAGTTGTGGTATCACTTCAAGAATGTTCTTGTTCCCTGTCAGTGGTCGAAGGACATGTATGAAACTTTTGAAATTACCGAGAACGTAAACATTCATGTTTGGCCCGTTGGTATTGATACTGATAAGTTTTCGCCTGGATGGGTATCTAAAGACAATGATTGTTTGATCTACTTTAAGCGAGGATCAGAGGAAACAAAGCAAGAGTTGATTCGTCTTCTTGATGTTTATGAACTTTCATATGAACTTATTACCTACGGTAGTTATACAGAAGAACAGTTGATTGATGTTGCAAGACGATCTAGATTCTGTGTCACGATCACAGGAACTGAGAGTCAAGGTATTGCCTATCAAGAAATTCTTTCTATGGGTTTACCTTGTTATGTTATTGATAAACCAGTTTGGGATGATCAACCACAGCATACTTTTCCTGCTACATCAGCGCCGTATTTTGATGATAGGTGTGGAATAAAGTGTCCTGATCTTTCTCGACTCGAAGAGTTTATAGACGAACTCTTCATGGAAAAGGTCTTGAACAAATCTAAGTATGATCCGCGACAATACATACTAGACAACCTAACGCTAGAGAAGTGTGCGAGTGAATATGTGAAACTATTGGAGATGAGTCATAATGTTAATGAATCTTGAGAATCTATATCCGCATGTGAGGGGTGTTCTTCACATTGGTGCGCACCACGGACAAGAGGTTAGACAGTATATTAATAGCGGTATTAAAAATATTGCTTTGTTTGAACCTGTCCCAGAACACGTTGAAAAAATCACAGAAGACTTTCGTGATGATGATATTACTTTGTATCAAGTCGCTCTTGGATCTGAAGAGAAGACAATGCAAATGAACGTATCAGATTTTGAAGGTCAAAATGCTGAACTGTATAAGGGAATGTCTACCTCTCTATTGAAACCTTCGATTCATCTAGAACAATATCCACATATAAAGTTCAACGAAAGTATCGAGGTTGAAGTTACCACCCTTGATATTCTAGCAGAAGAAGATGAGATCGTACCCGAAGACTTTAACTTCATGAACATTGATGTTCAGGGTTATGAGTTAGAAGTCATGAAGGGCGCCTCTAAGTTTTTACCTCATATTCAGTTCATCTACTCTGAAGTAAACAGAGCAGAAGTTTATGAGGGTTGTCCTATGGTGGAAGAGATTGATCAGTTCTTGTCTGAGTATAACTTTGAACGAGTAGATACTAACTGGGCTGGTGATACATGGGGTGATGCACTTTATATTAAAAGGAAAACACAATGAAAGATAAAATAGTTTTTGATATTGGCGCAAATAGGGGAGAAGTAGCAAAATCGTATATTGAAGCAGGTTATGATGTGATTGCTGTAGAACCACTCCGAGATCTGTGTGAATATATGGTAGAAAGATTCAAAGAAAAAGATAATTTTACTTGTATTAATGGTATCGTTTCACCCAATTCTGGATCTCAAACTTTTTATAGAGGTAATGCAGATACATTATCAACGACCTCGATTGATTGGATGACGAAGAGTAGGTTTAGTTCTTATAGATGGTCTAGTATTGGTGAGATAGATTGCATATCTATAGATAATCTTATAGAAAAATACGGAGAACCAGTCTTCATAAAAATTGATACTGAAGGAACAGAATCCGAAGTTATTAGATCTTTGACTAAAGAATTTGATTGTTTGATTTCTGTTGAATGGGTTCAAGAATTTCCACAAAAAAGTATAGATGTTGTTTCATATTTACGTTCTCTGAACTTTACTGAATATTATATACATAATCATCCTAGAGGTAATCATTTTCAGTCTGAAAATGTTTTAAACGAAATAAACCAAAAAACATTTATTCCGATTGAGAAGTTTGAAGAAGACTTCTACACCCATTTTGATAATATACCAAACAATCCATCTTGGGGTGACATTTATATTAAAAGGAAAACACAGTGAAAACAGTTAGTGTTATATTGAATGGTTATAAGAGAAACCATACTCTTAGAGAACAAGTCGAAGCGGTAGAGAATCAAACACACAAAGTCGATACTATCATGTATTGGCAGAATACTAGTCAACTTAGATATGACTTATCTCCTCTGGTTGATGGGGGACATGATATTGCAGTTTCGACTAAGAACTATGGGGTTTGGGCGAGATTCGCCTATGCTCTTAATGCTAAGACTGACTACGTTTGTGTTATAGATGATGATACTATTCCAGGCGATAGGTGGATTGAAAACTGTGTTAACACTTATGAAACTCATCCTGGCTTGTTAGGAACTATTGGATTGATATTTGAAAACGATACTTATGGTGTGTTGGGTGAGAATAGGTTTGGTTGGGATAATAATAATACAGAAGTAAAGAAGGTTGATATCGTAGGACATAATTGGTTCTTCCATAGAGATCTACTCTCCGTATTCTGGAGAGAACTACCATCGGTTGATGAATCGTTCTTGGTGGGTGAGGATATTCACTTCTCTCATATGATTCAGAAATACACAGACATGGGTACTTGGGTTCCTCCACATCCACCTGAAGACAGAAGGTTGTGGGGTAGTCTAAAGGCAGTTCAATATGGTGGAGATGCAAATGCCACCGCTAACTTTGCTGTCCCGATGATGGGTGAGTATTTGAAGAGATGTGTGTCAGATGGATTTAAATTAATCAAATGAAAGTACCAATTGTTATAACTGGACTGGTTAGGCCTTGTTATCGTGAGATTATCGAACACTATAAAGATTATGAGTGTGTATGGTCAACTTGGAAAACTGAACCTGAAGATAGATTGGATTATATTAGATCACATAAAAATATAACTTTAGATCTAATTGATATGCCCGATGATGTTTCTTTTTGGCAACGTACTGGAGGAATACAGTGGTTAACCACTCTGAGTGGGTTTAGAATATTAAAAGAACGAGGACATAATTTTGGTATTAGATCTCGTTCTGATACCTGCATTGGCATACCCAGCATACTTTCCCTCACAGATTATGATTCTTTAAATTTTATAAGTTGGATTAATCATAATGGGGGATACTTTATCGATTATTATTTTTCTGGACCAGTTGATGTTGTATGTGAGGTTATGGAAAATTGTCTTAAAACTATTGAAGAAAAACATTTTTCTAGTAATACTTTCGGTGAAAATATATTAACTCACTCTATATTAAATAAAACTAATTTTAGAAAAATAAATTATACCTGTTCAGATACGATGAAATTTAACTTTATAGATCATGTTCGTGGTCGTAGTGGAACAATTGATAGTTTGTTAGATCACCTTAAACGTGGTATTTTGTGTTTCAAACAAGATTTTCCTAATGATTATCAGTTACTGTGAAGTGGAGAAATGAAATTATTTTATTATGTTACGGCACTCGACCCGAGTGGATAAAAATTAAACCTCTGATCAAAGCCTTCGAGGGTAAGATTCCCTACCGAGTCTTGTTCACTGGACAACACGCAGATATTTCTGGTGGTTGGTTTCATGATAAGTTGAAGATCACTGAAGGAACCAATCGTCTAGATTCGATCTTCTCTTCTGTAATGAATAACATGGACTTCAATGGAATGAGTGCCGTTCTGGTACAGGGTGATACTGCGACTTGTCTTGCAGTTGGTCTGTCTGCCTTCAACCACAAGGTTCCCGTGATTCATTTGGAAGCGGGACTGCGAACTTACGATCTTGAACATCCATACCCCGAAGAGGGATACCGACAGATGCTCTCTCGCATTACTGATATTCATCTCTGTCCTACTAAGATTGCAAAGACTCATTTGCTTCGTGATTCTGTCGGTGGTGAGATTCATGTCGTGGGAAATACTGTTCTAGATAACCTAGTTGATGTTAAATCGTCTTATGGTGACGAAGTTCTTGTGACCATTCATCGTCGAGAGAACCACCACATCATTGACGATTGGATGAGAGAACTGGACAGTCTAGATGAAAACGTCACAGTGATTCGACATCCCAATCCTGTTGTTATGACTGCCGTAGATAAACTGAATAATGTAAATGTGATTGATCCTTTGTCTCATGACAAGATGGTTGAGCGAATTGCAAACTGTAAGTTTCTGATTACAGATAGTGGGGGACTACAGGAAGAGGGATCGTTCTTCAACAAGAAAATTATTATCTGCCGAGAGACAACAGAACGACCAGAGGTATTGGAACATCATGGTGTTCTTTGTGAAAAGCCAGAAAATCTTTCTAATCTAGTTGACATGATTACAAAAGATGTTACAATAAATAAACCTTGTCCCTTTGGGGATGGTAAGTCCGCCGAGAAAATTTTAGGAATACTAAATGAAAAGTTTTCAGGATGAGTTCTATAAAATACTAAATCGTGTAAAGACTAAAGAGCCTTTTGCTTTCTCTAGGTGGGCGGATGGTGAACTTTGGGTTCTTCAGGGTAAATCATTTTCTCTTAGTCCTAGTTCACACGGATATCTCAACTCAGAAGATCAAAAGAACTTTCATGCCGAAAGAGATAAGATTGTTATTGAAAAGTTATGGGATGCACTTCGGTATGGTTCAGAAAACTATTACATTGGTATCATAACTAACGGTGATATGCCACCAGAAAATCGTGGAGGATTCTCTACAAGGGACTGGATGATCGAAGAGAGCGGTTCTGGTCTGGACAATGTTACATTCGCTAATGTTTTGATCAACTCAAACTACACACGTTACCGAGAAGAAATGTTACCTTTATATAAAGGTTATAAAATGGTTACTCTGTGTAATGAAAAGTGTAGTCTAGACGATTCTCTTTTTGATTCTGTTGTAAAAGACTTCAGGGTTGGATCGAATTGTATTGTAAATGATTTAGACAAAGTTGAAGAGATGGTAGAGTGGGTTAGGGAAACGAAACCTGAAGGTCATTTGTTTTTGTTTGCTGCCAGTAGTCTGGGTAATATGTGTATTCATAAACTACATGAGGTCGCACCAAATAATACTTACATTGATGTGGGGTCTTCGCTAAATCCAGATTTTAAACTATCTTGCGACAGAGGATATCTGTGTGCTTGGAATAAAGAATTATGGAGAGGTTATCTCGACACATCACAGGACATAGTAAGAGGTGAGACATGGTGAAAGTAGTTAACAATGATCCTAAGTATTATGATTTCATACGATTACTTCGTAGTGATCCGAGAGTCCAAGATGGATTCATAGAAGTCGTGAACATAACCAAAGATCAACAGGATAAATACATGCGGAAGCATCGTTCCAAATACATTGTCGCCTTGTACAATGATGAACCTGCTGGGTTTGCGGGGTCTTTAGATAATGACATTCGCGTGTGTGTACATCCTGATTATCAGGGTAAAGGTGTAGGAAAAGTTCTAATAACAGAACTGATGGAAAGATTCCCAGATTCTTTTGCTAAAGTGAAAATTGAAAACGAAGCAAGTAGAAAACTATTTGAAAGTTGCGGATTTCAAATCAAGTATTGGCTAATGGAAAGATGAAACATAACCCTTTTAAAATTGTAGAGATGTTTGAGGAGACAGTTGCTGATTACACGGGTGCGCCGTATGCCGTTGCGGTTACATCATGCACCGATGCTCTGTTTCTTTGTTGTAAGTATTTTGATGTTGGTGAGGTTGAGATACCCGCAAAGACTTATCTTTCAGTGCCTCAGTCTATCATCCATTCGGGTGGTACAGTGAAGTTTACTGATGATGAGTGGGAAGGTATCTACCAACTTAAACCATATCCAATTTATGATTCCGCCAAACGACTTACTTCCAACATGTATATCGAAGGCACAAACATGTGTCTATCTTTTCATATCAAGAAGCACCTTGCAATTGGTAAGGGTGGTATGGTTCTAACAGACAACAAAGATATTGTTGACTGGCTTCGTGTTGCACGATACGAAGGACGACACGCAGTACCATACAAGGAAGATGATATCACAATGCTTGGTTGGAACATGTATATGACTCCACAACAGGCGTCACATGGTCTTGCACTGATGCAGAACTACCCAGAGCATATGCCTGATCTCATCGAAGAGGGAGGCTACCGAGACTTGCGAGAGTTTACGGTATTTAAAAACAAATGAAAATAGCACTTTGTTTATCTGGATATTTTAGTTCTCTTAAAGATTTTACTTCTAAAGGTATGGATGGATATCAATATATTAAAAAACATATTCTATCCGAAAAAGAAAATGGTCATAGTGTGGATGTTTTCTTTCACAACTGGGAACCAGACAACGAGCAACAAATAATAGACCTTTATGAGCCTAAAAAATACATTGTAGAAAGTCAGATTGACTTTGATGCTGTTGCAAAGAATCATGGTGTAGATAGAAGTAGCATAGATCCACACAGACAACTCGGATCTTGGACTGTCAATTCAAGAAGTGGATTTGGGTATGTCGGTCCCGAAAGAATACTCAGTCAGTTTTACTCGGTTCAAAAATCAATAGAACTAAAAAGAGAGTACGAGAGAGAACACAATTTTAGATACGACTGTGTTATCAAGTCCAGATTTGATCTAGGTAGAATAAATAGGAATACCTCTGGTCCCGGTCGTGAGAATTCATATGCATGTCAATGTATCAACTTTGACCCCGAGCAAGATATGAACTTTCTGTATGTCGCAAACTGGAACTTGTTCAATGAGGGCCCTGCTGATATGTGGTACTACTCTAGTTCAGAAAACATGGATAACTTCTGCAACCTCTACGATAAAGCATTGCATGAGTATATGAAACCAAATAGCGAGTTTCAGAAAACGATCACTAGCGGTTGGGTTGAATCAAAGTTGAATGAATATAGAACGAATGAACTTTTCAAACCAAAGGAAGAACAGGCAACACTGCTCCACAGATATCCACCTCACATGGTGTGCAATGGTATACTTTTGCAAAAATGGTTTCTGATAAAGTGTGGTCTGTGGGCAAGAATGAAACCCCTAGACACGGAGTGGGAATGAATTTAGAGTTTCATAATGGATTGTCAGGTTGTCAAGTTCGACTCTTGGATGGTGTGGTTGTAAAAAGTTGTAGTCCGCCATATGAAAGTAGGCTAGAGTCACAATGCAAAAAGCAAAAGTCTTTCCGTAATTATGATTTGAAAAACATAGAAGTTCCAACAGTAATCGATAAAGGAATCGGTTGGTTTTCGATGGAGTATGCAGGTGGTGCTGATTTTTTCTCTTTCCTAGAGAAGGCAAGCAAACAAGATCTAGATTCGATTGTAGATACCCTATCGTGTTACTTTGATTTTTTTGAAAAGAGGTCACGACCTAGCAGCGACACCACACGATGTAATATCGTAAACAAAATATACAGTATGCAAAAAACAGGATTGAGTTTTTCCATCCTTGAAAACCTACTTGTCGTGCAAGAAGATTTGGATATCCAAAGTCTTCCCAAAAGTATGTGTCATGGGGATTTGACCTTCTCTAATATACTGTTTACGAAGAACAAACTATGGCTTATAGACTTTCTAGACACATTTGTAGACTCTTATATTTTAGATTTTGTGAAACTCAAACAAGACCTGTACTACAACTGGTCGATGAAAACACAAAACAAAAGTTCACTGAGACTACATCAGACAAAGAAATACATATGGTGTAGTCTGTGTGAAAGAAAACAGAACGTGATTGAAAACGAGTGGTTTGATTTTTTTGATACGCTCAATATACTCAGAATCGAACCTTACATTACCGATGATAAACACCGAAAAGTGTTTAGTGAAATATTAAAGAGGACTCCATATTATGAAAACACTTATCGTTCCAATGGCAGGTAAGTCCACAAGGTTTCCTAATGGAAAACCTAAGTGGATGCTGACACACCCTAGAACAAACGGATACATGGTGATTGAATCGCTGTCCGGTCTAAATCTAGATTTCTTTGATCAAATTATTTTTGTTGCTACTGATGAACAAGAAGAAAAACACTGTTTCGCCGATGGTCTGAACAGACAACTTGAAGAGATTGGAGTGTATAGTAAGTCTAGAATTTGCCTGTTACCCGACCAAACTAACTCACAGTCCGAAACGGTTTATCGTGCAATCAAAAAAGAAAATGTCTCTGGTTACTTTTACATCAAAGACTCTGATAGTTATTTTACAACAAGACTAGAAGATACACAGAACATTGTAAGTTATGGGGATCTTTCTGATCAAGGCAAGATCAACGCGAGTTCAAAAAGTTACATTGAGATGGACAATTCAAAAACCATTTCAAACATTATCGAAAAAAGGATAGTGAGTTCGACTTTTTCGGTTGGTGGTTATGGGTTTGAGTCATCTGAACAGTTCTGTAGCACATATGAATCTCTCTCATCTATTGAAGGGGAGTGTTATGTCAGTCATATCATTTATGAAATGATGCTTGCCGGTGAAACATTCAAAGGTCATCCTACGAAAGAGTTTGAGGACTATGGAACAATCGATGACTGGAATTTATTTCGGGAACAGTACAAAGTCATATTCACGGACTTGGATGGAACCCTTCTTACTAACACTTCAAAGTATAATGTGCCTCTTCAGGGGCAAGGGAAACCGATTCAAAAAAATATCGATTACCTAAACGACCTAAAGGAAAGAGATCTTGCAACGATCATCATTACGACTAGTCGTTCGGAAAGCGAAAGAAGCGCCACCGTAAACGAACTGAGATCAAAGGGGATCCTTTATGACCAATTGATCATGGGTCTACCTCACTGTAAACGATATCTAGTAAATGACTTTGCCTCAAGCAATCCATATCCTTCTGCAATCGCAGTGAATCTAAACAGGAACGAAGGTCTAATTGAGGAGTTTGTACGGTGAATATTTTAGTAACAGGTGCAGCAGGGGGAATTGGTTCTACTCTAATCAGAGAGTTGAAGAATCATAACTTATACCTTCTAGACAATCTTAGAAACGGATACAAAGAAAATCTAATTGATGATCGAAACAAAATGTATGGGGAGTGGGATGACAGAAGCATAACCGATTCATTGGTGGATCTATGGGAAGACGTAGATTTTGACGCAGTTATTCACCTCGCCGCAATCACATCTCTCCCAGACTGTGAAGAAAACTTTGTAGAGGCGTTTGATGTAAACGTAACCGGAACTGCAAACATTTTAGATTTCTGCAAAAGACGTGGCGTGAAAAAAGTCATCTATGCATCCACTAGTGCTGTATACGAAAACAATACCGGAATGCTAACGGAAGACATGCAAGTCAATCCTTCCCTCTTCTATTCGTCAACAAAATTAATGGGTGAAAGTATATGCGAGTCATTTCGTAAAAACTATGACATGCAAATCGCAACTCTAAGATTTTTCAATGTATTTGGTCCTCGTCAAGACCATCAAAGATCAAATCCCCCTCTTTTGAATTACTTGGTTAGGCAGTTTTGCAACAATGAAAGTCCCGTACTACACTCTGACGGAACGCAAAGTAGAGACTATGTTCATGTGGATGATGTGGTCAAAATGATTACACTTTGTTTGAATCAAAATGTGAACGACACATATAATCTCTGCACGGGCGTAAAAGTAAGTGTTCTTGAAATGTCGGAACTAGTGAAACAGGCACTCGACTCGGAAAACGAAATCGTATATCGAGACGCGAGTAAACTTTGGGACTCTAAGCCTAACTTATTTTCTGGAGACTACCCTTTGAAGAAAGAGGTAGTGACAAAGGAAACAAATAAAACATCTCTTGGTAGTTTTGAAAAGGCAAGTATTCATCTTGGATGGATACCCAACACGAACCTCGAAGATCTGATAAAAGAGGTTGCAATTCAAATGAAAACATTGTATTTTATAACGGAAGGAAAAAAACAATGACAATGGAAAACTACTGTAAAGTTCTAAAAGGCGAATTTGATGCTCATAGTGAAGGGATGCAAAAAACAAACCATGAGCAACACGATAAAGAACCAAACTATTGGGACTATCTTCTCGGTAAGGTAAAAACAAATCCAGAACTCTGGACAGGAAAAGCAGCACTAGATTTTGGTTGTGGTTGCGGTAGAAATCTAAAGAACATGGCAGATCTTGCAAAGTTCGACAGAGTTGATGGGGTTGATATCTGTTCCGAAAATGCAAAGTTCGCGGGGAAGTATATCGCCGAAACTCACCCCAACGTAAAGTCTAGAACATGGGAAAATAACGGATTTGATGTACAACCTTGCGATGATAATACATACGATTTCATCATGAGTCACCAAGTCCTCCAGCACATTTCAAATTATGATGTTCGGTTTAGCCTTCTAACAGATCTATACAGAGTGCTAAAACCAGAGGGTCTTTTGTCTATTCACTTTATGGATCTCGCCATGCACCTACCCTATTATGGAAAAAATGATGGATCATCCTGTCTGAATGTAGTCATAGGAGATCCTAAACATGTTGTTGACGACCTAGAAAAAATAGGATATCAAGATGTATCATTTACCCACACAGAGGACATGTATGGAAAACGAAATGAGTATTACTTTGAGGCAACAAAAAAATGAGTTACTCTATTTTTATTCATACTCATAGTGATTGTGATGATGCTCTCAAAATGTGTCTAGGTCAACTAGACAAATATATGCCGAATGTAGAAAGATGGATTGCTATAGAAAAGGAAACAGAAACAGTTTCCAATGAAAACATAATAATCTATGATGAAGAAGATTCTTACTCGGAGAGACTAGAATTAATTCTACCTGAAATTGAAAATGATATGATTTTATATCTCCATGAAGATATGATTTTATATGATGAACCTAATATGCCGGAGTTGGATCGTTGTGAACAATATCTTCGAGACAATGATGCGATGATGATAAAACTAATCGGAACAATTGGAATGTTGGATGAAGTTGCTCCGTCGATCCGTAACTCTTGGGGACCATATCGGTTTGCAGTACAACCTACTTTATGGAAAAAAGATAAATTTCAACAATTGGTAGAGGGAGAAAGGTATAACATCTGGGAAATGGAAGACCGTATTCAGGGTAAATTTCTACTTACGGGAATCGGGTACACTTACTTTCGGGGAGATGAAAAACTTCGAGGACAATTTCATTATGATTCTCATATTTTTCCCTATATTGCTACTGCAATTGTGAAGGGGAAATGGAATAATCTAGAATACTCTTCGGAATTAAAATCTCTATTCGACGAATATAATGTAAACAGCGACAGAGAAATGATGGTATGATACGAGCAATTTTATTTGATCTAGATGGTGTCCTTGTTGACGCTTGTGACTGGCATTACCTTGCACTTAACCGAGCGTTAGAAGAAGTGATCGGATCTTCCATCAGTAGAGAGGATCACGTTACCACATACAATGGGCTTCCTACCAAGGTAAAACTTGAGATGTTGGGACTGAACGAAGAACAGAGTAAGAAAGTATGGCAGTTAAAACAAGACTACACACTTGATACAATTCGGGAAAACTCAAAAGTACAGATCGAGAAGATCAAGTTGTTCATGGCATTGCACTTTGATAATGTAACACCTATTTGTGTTACCAACTCAATCCGTGAAACAACCACGGAGATGCTGAAACAAACAGGACAGTTGGAGTTCTTTGAATTTATAGTAGCAAATGAGGATGTAGAAAACAACAAACCACATCCTGACTGCTATAATTTTGCCGTGAAGAAACTTGACATTCATCCAACAGAATGTATAATTGTGGAAGATAGTCCGAAGGGACTAGAAGCAGCAAGATCTAGCGTTGTTCCCGACACCAACATTTGGCATGTCAAGAACAGTACCGAAGTAACCTTTGAAAACTATAGGAGGTTTGTGAATGAAAATTTTGATTCCAATGGCCGGTGAAGGAAGTCGATTCGTCAAAGAAGGATATACCTTTCCAAAACCACTTATTGATGTCAACGGTAAACCAATGATTCAGACGGTGGTTGAGAATCTTGATTTTGATGCCGAGTATATCTTTCTTGTTAGGAAAGAACATCTTGAAACTTATGTGGGACTTCAGTCTACTCTTGATAGAATCACAGATGGTAAGTTTAAGATCGTAGAAGTAGATGAACTAACAGAGGGTGCCGCTTGTACTGCTCTACTTGCAAGAGAACATATCGACAATGATGATGATCTCCTCATCGCAAACTCAGATCAGTTTATTCAATATGCTCCAGAAAACTTCAAGACTCTCAAGGAAATGACCGATGCTGATGCTATCGTTTATACCTTTGAGGCAGTGCATCCAAAGTGGTCTTTTGTAAAAACAAATTCCCGTGGTATAATCACTGAAGTTGCAGAGAAGAATCCAATCTCGAACATCGCAACCTGTGGTATCTACTGGTATCGCAAGGGATCTGACTTCGTGAAGTATGCCGATCAAATGATTGAGAAGAACATCAGAGTGAACAACGAATTCTATATTGCTCCAGTTTACAATGAACTCATCGGAGACGGCAAGAAACTTATTCCTTTCTATGTTCATTCTATGTGGGGAATTGGAACACCAGAAGATTTAAATTATTATTTGGAAAACTACAAATGCTGAACGGTATGAAAACAGAAACTAAGTCTACTATTTCAAGTAATGGAAAAACATGCACCCAGATAATTCATTTTATGGGTGGAGAAAAGAGAACATTCACTGACATAGTAACTGATAATATTAAGCAAGGACAGTTTACTAAGTTAGAAAGATCTGACGGTAGTATGATAATGATTAATGATAAAAATGTTATTTGTATTGAGGTCTTCTTCAAGTGAGAGTGTTAGTAACAGGTGGAGCAGGTTTCATAGGAAGTAACTTAGTAGATCGTCTGATTGATCAGGGTCATGCTGTTACTTGCCTAGACATAAATGGTAGTACTATTGCGTATTGGAATGAGTCAGCCAAGAATTGGGTTGGTGATATTTGTGATTTTGATTTAGTCAATGTAATAATGAAAGACATAGACTATGTGTTTCATATGGCTGCTGATGTTAGGATTCAGGATGCCATACTAAATCCTATTCATTGTTATGAAACGAATGTGATTGGAACTGCTACATTGTTAGAGGCAGCAAGAAATAACAATGTGAAAAACTTTGTATTTTCATCTACCTCGGCAGTGTACGAATGTGATCACATGGTACAGAGTGAAGGTTCTAAACTATGTCCAACACTAAATCCATACGCATCATCCAAGTACGCTGGTGAGGATCTGTGTAGGATGTATTCTAAACTGTATGGATTGCACACCACGATTCTGCGTTACTTCAATGTCTATGGAAACCGACAACACACAACAGGACAGTATGCTCCAGTGTTAGGCGTCTTCATGAAGCAGAATGAGGAAGGACTGCCTCTCACGGTGACTGGTGAGGGTAAACAGAGGAGAGACTTCGTTCATGTTTCTGATGTGGTTGATGCAAATATACTGGTCGCCGAGAAAAATACCATACCGTCCAGAGTATATAATGTTGGATCTGGTGTGAGTTACTCGATTAAAGAGATCGCAAATATGATCTCAGAAAATATCACCTACATAAATGAGCGAAGTGGAGAAGTGTTTTCCACCCAAGCGATGATCGAGAAGATCAAAGATTTGGGCTGGGAACCACAAGTGAATTTACAAGAATGGATTAAGGATTTATCATGAGCCGACCAAAAGTGACCCTGTGTATGATCGTAAAAGATGAGACTCATATTATCGAAGAGTGTCTTCGATCGATGTCAAAGTATGTCGATCGATATGATATTACTGATACTGGTTCTACAGATGGAACACAAGATCTAATCAAGAAGACAATGGATGAGTTAGGTGTTCCTGGCACTGTTCATCAGTCTGACTGGAAAGGTTTTGGTCCTTCAAGAACAGAAGCATTAAGAAACGCAGAGAGTAGCGATGCCGAATATGCATGGATGATTGATGCAGATGACTACATCGATGGTGATTTTAAGTATCCTGCGAAGATGGATGCGGACTCGTATTCAATTCGTCTTGGTCGTCCTGAGTTTATGTGGTGGAGGAATCAAATCTTCAAGTTGGGTATTGGTTGGGAGTATAAGGGAGTGCTTCATGAGTATGCCCACTGTCCAGCCAAACCAAAAGAACAAACAAGAGTTGATAAAATTAATGGTAACTATTTCGTTATCGCCAGAACCGAGGGCAATCGCAACGTAGGAATCACACCACAAGAAAAGTATAGTAGAGACGCAGAAGTTCTGTTGTCTGCTCTTACCAATCCAGATGATCCAAACTACGAACCAACAAACGAACGGTATCAATTCTACCTCGCTCAATCTTACTTTGATTCGCAGCAGTGGGAGAAGTCGTTTGAGGCTTATGGTAAGAGGGTAGAGATGGGTGGATGGGAAGAGGAGTGCTTCTATTCACTATTCAGAAGAGCGATGATCGCTGGTATTCAAAACAAACCTTTCAATGAAGTTACAGAGCATCTCTTACAGTCATTTGAATATAGACCAATCCGTGCTGAGCCTCTGGTAGAACTATCACGATTGTATCGTATGAATAATCGTCCAAGAACAGCATACATCTATGCGAAGATGGCGGTAGACTTACAAGTTCCTCCCCAAGATATTCTTTTCGTATCAGAGGACTGCTATCATTGGAGAGCGTTGGACGAACTATCTGCTACCGCTTTCTATATGTTCAGGTTTGAGGAAGGATATGAAGCAACCTTAAGACTCCTCAAGGAAAACAAGGCTCCTGCTGATCAAATAGAAAGAATCAAGTCTAATCTTCCTTTTTACGAAGAAAAGGTCAAGGAAATCAGGAATCAAAGAGCCGAATGGGAGAAGCAACAGAAGAAAGCGTCGGTTAATCCTCCTAAAATCAAGACCAAAACGTACAAGAAGAAGAAAAAGGCTCGATCCTAAAAGCATATATACAATATAATAGGAGAAGTATATGGCTGCTGGACAATTTAACATCTTAGCAGATCAAGGTGCGAACTATGTTCTCTATTTTTTGTATGAAACTAATAGTGAAGAAGCAATTGATCTAGACTCATATCAAGGAAGAATGCAGGTTCGTCGTTCTTCTTATGCTACCGATATTTTGATTGGTATAACAGGAGATACGTCTTCTGGTGTGGTTAAGGGTGGTGGTACAACAGGATCTTATACAGAACCAGATGGTGTTGTGGGATCAGGTGGTATGTTATTAAACGCCTCCAATGGAGGACTCACAGGTGCTACAGGTGCAACTGGTGGAGTTTATGTTAGCATTGATGCCGAAACTATGAAAAACTGTCCTTCTGGTAGACACTTATATGACATTGAGTTAATCGCCGGCGAGGTTGTCACTAGAGTATTACAAGGCCGCTTTGAAGTTCGTGCTGAGGTAACTAGATAATGCCCCAAGTTAGAGTTATCACAAGTAGTACAAACGTTGATGAGACAGCGACTCGCGTCAATGTCATCACTAGTAGTACCAATGCAATTTCTGTTGGAGGGGGAGTTTCCCCTAATGGTCAACAAAACTTGCCTGCGATTGTGAAAATTCTACAAGCATCGGGAGTAGGCGCACAAGGTCCACAAGGCCTTATTGGTGATGTGGGTGTCACTGGTTCAACAGGTGCCACAGGTGCCACAGGTGTGACTGGTCCTACTGGTGAAGATGGTCCTATTGGTAATACTGGACCTACTGGTGAAGATGGTTCTATTGGACCTACTGGTAACACTGGTCCTACTGGTGCCGCTTCTACTGTTGCTGGTCCTACTGGTGTGACTGGTCCTACTGGTGCCGCTTCTACTGTTGCTGTTCCTACTGGTAACACTGGTCCTAGTGGTGTGACTGGTCCTATTGGTAACACTGGTCCTATTGGTAATACTGGTCCTACTGGTGAAGATGGTTCTATTGGACCTACTGGTAACACTGGTCCTACTGGTGCCGCTTCTACTGTTGCTGGTCCTACTGGTAACACTGGTCCTAGTGGTGTGACTGGTCCTATTGGTAATACTGGTCCTATTGGTAATACTGGACCTACTGGTGAAGATGGTTCTATTGGACCTACTGGTAACACTGGTCCTACTGGTGCCGCTTCTACTGTTGCTGGTCCTACTGGTGTGACTGGTCCTACTGGTGAAGATGGTCCTATTGGTAATACTGGTCCTACTGGTGAAGATGGTTCTATTGGAGCAACTGGCGCCGCTGGTGCTACAGGATCAACTGGCGCCGCTGGCGCCGCTGGTGCTACAGGAGCGACTGGTGCTACAGGAGACGGACTCTTTGATACCACATTCGCAACAGGAACTTCACTCGATCATAGTATCAACTTTGATGATATCAACACCGTGAGTGGTGGGGGTAGAAAGTTCCCAGTCTTGCTCGAAGATGGTGGAGTTACTTTTGATTACATTCGTGCCCAAGATATTTTCCTAGACTCCGAGTTTGTCTTTGGTATCAACTCGTTCAGTATCTCTGGTAGTTCGACTGCACTGATTGGCACTGGCAACTACAGTCTCACTGGTAGAAGTTTGTCTGCAACATACCAAACTCCAGGCAGTATTTCGGTTGCTGATGCCGATGTAACAACCAATGCATCTTCCGACTCTGGATTCCCTGTGGATCTGTCGAGTGGATCTGCATCAGTCGCATCTAATAATATAGCATTCCCTGCAAGTAAGAATAGTAGTGTAACATTCACTCTTGGTGCGACGGGTAGTGATGGAAGTTTTGTGACATCAACCGACAGCATAACTTTTAGAAACAATAACTATTATGGTGTTTCAAGTAACGCTGGATTGACTGGTCCAGACTTGTTAACACTGAGTTCAAACTTAGATAACAATAGAAGTTATAGTTTCTCGGCTAACGCAGGTGCGGGTGAATACATATACTATGCCTATCCATCAAGTTATGGAGATGCTAGTTTCACGGTGGGTGGATTTGTGGGTGGATTTAGTAAACTTCATGGTGGTGCAACTGCACATACTAACAGTGCTGGATTCTCCGAAACATATTTCATCTACAGATCAGATAATGCAAGTCTTGGATCAACAGAAGTGGTGGTTTCCTAGTGCCTATTACATTAATCGACATTCTAAAACAACAGAATAGAGACGCAACCAGTGGTGACTTCTTCTTCATGGTTGATTCTGGTGATGTTAACTTCAAGGTTCAGGGAATCCAAGAAGATGCTACTCTCAATCCAGGCCTAACAACAGATAACAAATACATCCTAGAAGATGTGTCCGCTCTGAATGTAAACTTCGGCACGATTACTGGTGTTGGGGACAATGATATTGTTCGATATAATGGAACTGCTTTTGAGATTTTCTTGGATGCAAGTAACAAGCAAGATGGTACGATCGTATTCAATGAGGGTGACTCTAAGTTCTATGGGTTCAATGGAACCGCATGGCAAGAACTAGGATCTGGTGCGGGTGGTGGTGCAACAGGTGCAACAGGTGCTACTGGAGCAACTGGTGCCGCTTCTACTGTTGCTGGTCCTACTGGTAACACTGGTCCTACTGGTGATCAAGGAACTAAGGGTGAGACTGGTCCTACTGGTGCCGACTCTACAGTCGCAGGCCCAGCCGGTGCAACTGGTATCACTGGTCCCACTGGTGCCGATGGTTCTGATGGTGTTACTGGTCCTACTGGTAACACTGGTCCTACTGGTGAAGATGGTTCTATTGGTAACACTGGTCCTACTGGTGAAGATGGTTCTATTGGACCTACTGGTAACACTGGTCCCACTGGTGCCGATGGTTCTGATGGTATCACTGGTCCCACTGGTGCCGATGGTTCTGATGGTGTTACTGGTCCTACTGGTAACACTGGTCCTACTGGTCCTACTGGTGCTGATGGTTCTGATGGTGTTACTGGTCCTACTGGTCCTACTGGTGCTGATGGTTCTGATGGTGTTACTGGTCCCACTGGTGCTGATGGTTCTGATGGTTCTGATGGTGTTACTGGTCCCACTGGTTCTGATGGTTCTGATGGTGTTACTGGTCCCACTGGTTCTGATGGTTCTGATGGTGTTACTGGTCCCACTGGTTCTGATGGTTCTGATGGTGTTACTGGTCCCACTGGTTCTGATGGTTCTGATGGTGTTACTGGTCCCACTGGATCTCAAGGTGATCAAGGCATTCAAGGAACAACTGGTAATACTGGGGCCCAAGGTGATCAAGGCATTCAGGGCATTCAAGGAACAACTGGTAACACTGGGGCCCAAGGCATTCAAGGTGTCACTGGTAACACTGGTGCTGATGGTTCAATTGGACCTATTGGTAACACTGGTCCCACTGGTCCCACTGGTGCCGATGGTTCTGATGGTGTTACTGGTCCCACTGGTGCCGATG